>Ga0157364_1008178_pt1 | contig 10833 bp, 15 predicted proteins | sample AttsexASBM2_FD_111476 | JGI IMG/M metagenome (GOLD analysis project Ga0157364, IMG submission 111476) | Fungus gardens microbial communities from leaf cutter ant in Ribeirão Preto, State of São Paulo, Brazil - Atta sexdens ASBM2 | ecosystem: Host-associated > Fungi > Mycelium > Unclassified ... | reverse complement strand
GTCATACAACATGTGAAACACATGTTGACCTTAAGGCATACACATGGTCATTTAGGGTAGGTTAGAAATAGCTTGCACAGACCATTAGGTATTTGTATATAAGGTAGACTATCTTGTACAGAGTTCTCTATCGAGTTCTCTTGTGTTAACCCAATACAAGGTTCTTCCCATTGACCAACTCTTAAGGTCTTTGAGTTGTAACACAGGGAGCTTTAACATTGATAGTGTTGATGTCATCAACTTTCTTGATATAGTTTTCAATGATATAGAGGTCGGATTGAGCTGTGACTTTGTTAGTAATAACCATGACACAAGCCATATCTGAACGAATAAAGTCAACTAAGACCTCAGATTTGGTGTTCTTAAGAGATTGGTTAATATTGGTAACGTGAAGCAAACTGTTTTTCATAAATTTGATAATATTATTTCAGGGAGCCGTTGACAATTTTATAAATTTGATCAACTTTCTGAGTATCTAAGGTGGTGAAGGTGTTCTTGATTTTGATAACTTCCAAGGTGTTATTCGTATAAGACTGTTTTGAGGCTTATGCATATGACTTGGTGAATGTGATATTGACGGGTTTGATGGGTTTGATGTTCTTGAAAAATTTAGAGATCTAGATGACCTCTTTTTGCAATTTGGCTGGAATGGGGGATGGCATTTTTTCGTTGCTGGCTAGAGTTGTCTTATCTGATGTTTTATTACTATGGCTAGGAGTTGGAATAATCCTAGGGGTAAGTTTAGCCAAAATTTTCTCCCTAAGAGATTTAGTATTTTTATCTGCACTTAGAAAGTCCCATCTGGATTGATAGACCAAAGATATGAGATTCCATAATGCCTCTCCAATACTTTTGAAATCATTTAAATCATTAGACCTGACCGGGTTGACCTGTTTGTTCAAGATATACTTAGCCATGAAATTGAGTGAATCTTTGATATTCTTGGTGTCTGAAGCTAAATGCTCTATAGAACCATGTAAAGAAATGGAGTGGAAACTGCCATCTCAAAGGTCAGGTTCAGTCAGAGTGTTAGGATTGTATGAAAGGGGAATGTTGATGACTGCATCATTACCATATGCCAAAGTTGTGTTTGGACCATGTGCCGAAGTTGTGTTGGGGTGTTCATAGAGAACATGTTGTTGAATTATGGTAACTGTATTGTTGTTAGTGTCAGCCATCTTGCTGACCTGAATGGCTTTCTCCTAGGTCATCTCATTTAGCAACCTAGGGGAAACATTGTCTATATCAATGTCTTCAATTGTAGCATTGTTGCGCTCCATTCTCTCATAATAAGTAACAGAGGATTTAGTGAAAGAAACCAATGAGTTCCTAGAAATCTATACATTGGGTGAGATAGTTCTACCTCTTATCTCATTGTATTTGTTAGGAGAAGGTCCTGCAAAAAATTGGTTCATCCCTGTGTGATTTGACAAAAACACAGTTGGTAATTGAAAGCTTTGTAGAGAGTGCATATTTGAAGAAAAGAAAACAGATTTATTCCATAAGTCTCTTACAGGCACTACCATACAAGATGGTGGTACAAGAGAAAGAAGGGGTGATATCATGGTATGCTTGAACTCTAATATTTTATTTTGATTTTATTTTTCTTCTATTTATTTTTCTTGATTTTATTTTTCTTTTCTTTTCTTTTAACTTTTTGGACAATGAAAAGGTACATGACTATGGTCACATAATGTGATGTCATATATCTGGAACATGGTAGAAGGAACTGGAACAATAATATCAAAGACATAGTTGCAGTATATTTATCTTACAATAATAGTATAGTAGACTTGTAGATAATACATATAGTTCAGGGTAGAACTTGTACTAGTAGTATATATAGTGTAGAAATACATTGGGAGCTTCTTGCTGAGTTCCCTTGTAATTCTCATAAGATAATTTGTCTTTAAGTTTACTTAGTGTGTTATAAACTTAAGATCTTAGAGCTGGTTAAAAGAAAGAATCTTATATAAAGTTTACACAAGAAAACTTGATAGAGAGCTTTGTACATGATTGTCTACCTTATATACATAAAACTAATGGTCCATGCTCTACTATATTAGCCTACCCTAAATGACCATGCATATGCCTTAAGATCAACATGTGTATCACACATTATATGATATTATCTCTTCCAGAATCTTCTATATTCTTCTATGCATCATGTGATCTGCTGTATGACAGTGTGATCTTGTCACTCTAACCCTAACCCTAGTTCTAAAAATAAAATAAAGGAAAATAAATCAAAATAAAATAAAAATAAGAATGAAAAAATAAAAAACTAAGTCCACTTCTTGCAATCTTAACAATAAAACAGAGCAAATTTTTAGAAAAAACCTAAGAGAATAGAACAAGATTTTCTAGAGATAGTAGCTACTATAAGTACTCTACAGTATATTTTAATTTAGCATAATAATGCTGAGGTAAGCAGAGAATAATAATTAGATGGCTAAAAACTCTAATGAAAATATTTAGAAGATTACCTAGAAGGGCAGAGAACATAGAGTAGTGATAGTGATGATGGTTGCAGCTAGAATATAAATACTATAGTGTGCTTGAATACTAACAATTTCTTTTGATTTTATTTTATTTTTATATAATTTCTTTGATTTTATTTTTCTTATGTTATAGTCCTGGACTCTAGAAGAAGATGCTAGAAGGATAATGTCAAAGAACATATTTTATTATTATTACAGACTATGTATATATAGTATAAATAAAATAGTAATTCATATGAGACTTCTTATTGAGTTCTCTTGTAATTCCCATAAGATACTTTGCTTTTAAGCTTACTTAGTAGTCTATTGGTTATTCTTAGACTAGTGGTTGCTACAATGATAAGGTAGCAGCATTATAGGCTTGTAGTAGATTTCTTAATGATTATTAAATACTATAGGTTTTTGCAAGGTTCTCATTGGGTATTGAGCACTGTGAGCTTTCTACAAGATTCTAAACTGGCTATGAACAAGAGTCAGGTTCTCTTATATCCACCTCTCCTTTTATATTTCTGCAACTTGAAGATAGTACTAGTTTGAAGTCAATTGTATGGAACTCACTTGCTTGGATAAACTATAGGGCTTGGAGATTGAGGTGGTAAAACTTTGCTACTTGATCTAATACAGATATTTTTGATGTATTTTTTCCAAGAGTTTGCTTCTAAGCCAAAGTCTTTCTATTTGATCAGATACTAATACTTCTGACAGTATTAGTGGTTATTTAGAATCTTTTTGACTTTCTATTCTTCCTTTCCATTAATGATAGTGGGGTTTAGTAGAGAGTAAGAATATTAACTAGATATAAAGTCTTTAGGAGCAGTAGTCAGTTTGATGACATTGAATATCAGATATAATCTCCACACTAGTAGAAGAAAATAATATAATATAGGCCTAACAATTTTTCTTTATTGTATAAGAACCAAGATAGTAATGAGAGAGCTTAGCAGAGAGATAAGTGATGTGAATGTCTATAGTATTATAAAATACCTTATGATCAAGGTTCAAGACGGATATAGAAATATGCCACTGATTATAGTATCTCACTATGTTGTTTTGTGACTTTCAGATTGCAAATCCTGCTTTCTCTAGTATAGCCTTTATATAATCCATAAACCTTATGATATCTTCTACCTTTAATGTTATAAACTTAGGCTTAAGAGATAAAGCAAAAAAAACAATCTTATATTGGGTAACACAAGAAAACTCAATAAATGTCAGGTTTAAAAAACAATGGACTTCATTTTTATTTTTATTTTCTATTTTTAGAACTCTAGGGTTAGAGTTAGAGTAATGATTTGTCACAGTAACAGTCACAAATCACAAGATATAAGGAAAAGTGATAGAAGATTCTAGAAGAAGTGACATCATATAATATGTATACCACATGTTAACCTCATTCCTAACACATGGTCATTTAGGGTAGGGTGCACAGTAGTTAGTATGGACCATCTAAATAGGTATATAAGGTAGACTACTTTGTAAAGGGCTCTCTATTGAATTCTCTTATATTAATTCAATACAAGGTTCTTCTTATTGACCAGCTCTAAGGTCTGTGAGTTGTAATAATAAAGTTCTAGTTGCAAAGTGTTTATTATTGATATGTTGTATGATATTATTATTCCAGAACTTTTTATGATATTCTATGTAACATATAATTGTGTGACTGGGACTTGTGACAGTTTTTGACAGTCATGTATGTGATTATGCTAAACTCTAATTCTAAGTCCAAAAAATAAAAATAAATAGAGTCTATTACCTTCAACTCTGACATTTAACTTCTGTTAGTACAGCTCAAAGCTTATTCTTAGAAAACAGTCTATATCAAACAGGAATAGAGATTGCTATATGAATAAATATATATAGTTGTTGTACTAAAACTCCACTATGGATAGGAGATTGTACTGGTTACTTTGTCTCTTGTTTATAAATAGCTAAAGATATTGGTTAAGTTCTTGGTTAATCTACTCTGTCTGTCCATTCAATTAAGTGTGTTATATAGTCAAGAATACTACTTTAATACTGAGCATATGATAAATTTTCCTGGTGAAGGGAGCAACAAACTTGTTATGACTTAGGCCCAAGGGTTAAGACTCAAGACCACTTGTGTTACAAACTCAAGTCCTTAGAGTTGGACTAGTGAATAAACCTTGTATTAGGTTAACACAAGAGAACTCAATAGAGAACTCTGTATAGGATAGTCTACCTAATATACTAAAGCCCCATGGTCCATGCTAACTACTTCTAGTCTATCCTAAACAGCCATGTGTTTGCCTTAAAGTCAACATATATTGCACATGTTGTATAACATTATCCTTCCAGATCCTTCTATGTCCTTTTATGTGACTTGTGACTTGTGACCATGTTAACTGATGTGACTGATGTGTGACAATGTGATCTGGTCACTCTAATCCTAGTTCTAAGAATAGAAAGAAAGATAAATTGAAAGTAAAATAAGAATGAAAGGAAAATAGAAATAATTTAGAGTCCACTGTCTTCAGTTTTGACAATTCATATAAGAAGTCTAATACCTATCTCTGGATTAAAAGGAGTTATTCCTTATAAGACATAGATTTCATACCTACAAATTTTTGGAGCTCTATGTTGAGCTCATATACCCAAGAAGATCTGAAAAAAAAAGCTAGAGTTAAGGGCTATAAAGGTATAGATGTTAAGATGGTAGACTGATAAGACAAAGAGATACAAACTTGAAAATTTGGAGAATAGAAAGCTTATTACTTCTTGTAATATCTAATTTTTTGAGGATCAAATACTTAGTGAGTTGGCAGTTGTGAACATTAATAAACTAGATATGTCTCTTCATCAAGTGAATAAGCTTGTTAACAATACTTTGCACAAAAACAACTTGATATTACCAGTTTCTATCTCTAGTGATAGCATCAAATAGTTAACTTCCAAAAATAAAGTTTATACTATATCTGTTCTCTAAGTATTAAATGAGAAAGTCATGAACTAACTATGAACTATATCCAAAAAATCTACAAAATAGAATAACTTACCAAAGTGAATGTTACAATTGATGCCTCATGGATACAACATGAAATAGGGTCAAGGGCAATGATAGTATGATTGGCTGCACCAAAGTTATCTTAGTCAGTGCCTCTAGTAGTAGATATTAATGCATTGCTCTTTTCTTATATTATATAACTCACTTCTCTCATATATTGTGAACAATCTCCTCATGGACACTTTATATATATAGCATAGATATACTACTGTATCTTTATGCTTTACCAATTATAACATCCCTTACTCCTTTCTCAAGTTTTTGCCCAAGTTGCAACCTGAGCTTAGCTTAAGGTTATAATATTTGGTAAAGCATCAAAGAGCTCATCTTGCAAAAAGAGAAGTACATAGTGGTTAGTCCATGGATGATTAGGTGAAGTTACTGCTGGAAAACAAATGAAACATATGTAGTATAAACTACAAAGAGACAAGATGAGTTCATACAGAACAAACAATATAGAGACAATATCAGAGGGACTAGGATTATTGAAGATCATAAACAAAGCCTCAGAAGAAACAAACAAATGATCAGACAAAGAAATGTCTGCAGCACCAGCACCAACAAATGAGAATATACAAGTTACAGTACCTAAAAGTACAGTTCCAGATCTAGGATGGTTGAATGGGAACCAAACAAAATTTGAAGACTGGTGGATGTTGTAGCAACCACTCGCCGGAATGGCACTTGTGATATGCTTACTTCAGCAAAGCTCACAGAAGGTTATCTAGTAGTGGGGATTACAAGAGAACTCGACAAAGAGCCCTCGCTGTATTGATCTTTTATATATACTACAGGCTCCTAGTCCATGCTACAACAATAATCACCTACCCTTATGTCCATGCATCATCCTCATGTCCTATTACTCATTCACATGTGTTTTCCTTAAGGCCACCATACTTCCTACATGTGCCCTGACATCATATTCTTAATCTCCGCTATACATGTACACACCATGTGTACACTATGAGGAACCATAGTCTCTTGACGTCACTCCTAACCCTAACTCTGATCTAGACTCTTCCCGATCCTTCTAGACCGTTCTAGCCTCTATCACATGACTTCCAGGTCATGTACTCTTCCTCCATTGTAGACTAATAATTATCTATCTATCTATGTCCAGCTAACCCTAACCCTAGCCAAAGTCTGTCCACACTCTCGTCTTATAACAGTGGAGGGAAATATGATTGTTTCTCAAGAGTAATAGGGTCATGAAGACTGACATCAGGATCATGGCAATCCTTGCATGCCTTAAGGAAGATGTGGCAGGCATATATGCATAATGAAAGCTTGATGAACTAGATGAAGAAATGGGAACTCAGGACTATAAGAATTTTGTGAAAGAAATCACAACAACATTCAACAACAAGATGAAGGCAGCAGATACCAAGTGAAAAATATAATCTTTCAAACAAGAAAAAAGAAACACAGTGGACTTCATGATAAAGTTCAAAGCATTAGCTATAAAGACAGATACTGACAAGTTACACATGATCTTCTTATTAAAAAAGAATGTCCAACCAGACATAATCAAGACAATATTAGAGTATCCACCTATTGTAGCACTAGAGACATTAAAGGAATGGAAGGTAGCAATCACCTCAGTAGAACAGGGATATGAGTCCACAAAAGGATGACATGATTACAAAACAGGAATAGGAACTACATACAGAGAACAAGGACAACCCATGGACATTGGGAAGTCAAATGACAATTTCAAAGATGGAAAGCCAAAGTGCTTCAAATATAACAAATACAAACATGTGGCAAAGAAATGTTGGAAGAAAAAAGAGAAAGACATAAGAAAGTGCTTCAAATGTGAAAAAGTGGGACATATCATGAAATATTGTAAAGAAAAACAGCCAATGAAAAAACAGAGTATTCAAGAAGAATTAGATGACAAAGACAATGAAGATAAACAGAAGGGTTTTAGAGAAGATCCCAAGTAGGTACAGTACAAGTGATCTCTGTAAAATCTCAGAATAAATATGTTATTTCTCATCAATGAAATAGTTCTGAGAAAGAATTAAACATACTAGCAGATATAAAAACAAAAAATAGTAAACATCTCAAGGTCAAAGCACTTGTGGATTCAGGATGTACACATATGGGAATTAGCAAACAACTAGTCAAAGAAAAGAGAATTCAGACAAGGCCAATCAATTTTTCATTTGAAGTCTTTAATGTGGATGGGACAAAGAATAGAGAAGTAACAAGGATGGCACCTTTAGAAGTTGAAATCAATGGGCATAAGGAACAAGTAGAAGTTACAGTAATGGATCTCAATAGCACAGACATGTTCCTAGGACATAACTGGTTGGTCAAACACAATCTAGAAGTCAATTGGAAAGATGGAAAAATATGGTTTATGAGATGTCCAGAATTCTGTAGGATGAAACATAAGGACATAGAATTCAAAATAAGAAGGACACAGGCAATGTAAAATACAAACAAGGACAACAGAGAAATAGGAAAGAAACTAGATACAACAAACCCAGAAGATCTACTAGATTACATTCAACCATTTACTCATCTCTTAATAAGAAGAAATTCAAGAAACTACTGGAGTAACAAGAATGGGATCACAAAATTAATCTCATAGAAGAGACACCAAAGGAATTGAATACAAAGGCATATGCAATGACATTAAAGGAAGAAGAAGCCCTCAATTAATGGTTGGATGAACAGCTGAAAGCAAGACTTATAGTAGAGTCAAAGTCAAGATATACAGCTTCATGTTTCTATATTCTAAAGAAAGATGGGTTACTACAGTTGGTTCAAAACTACAAGAAACTCAATCAAGTCACAATCAAGGATAAAACACCACTTCAGCTGATAGGAGAAGTTATTGACAAGTTGAAAGAAGCAAATTATTTCAACAAACTAGATCTCATTTGGATATACAAAAATGTTCAAATAAAAGAAGGAGATAAATGGAAAGCAGCCTTCCTGACAAACAAAGGACTATTTGAACCTCAAGTCATATACTTCAGACTTTGCAATTCACCTGGAACATTTCAACAAATGATGAACAGTATATTCAGGGAGTTACTTCATGAAGGAGTATTGGCAAATTATATAGATGACTTTGTAATACCAGCAAATATGATGAAGGAACTAGAAGAATTGACAATTCAATTTTTGAAGATAGCAGAAAAACATAATTTGTGTTTCAAAAGATCAAAATGCGACTTCAATATGGAAGAAATCCTGATACTAGGAGTAGTCATTGGAAAATGATAAGTCCAAATGGAAGAAGAAAAAATCAAGGCAGTAAAAGAATGGAAGACACCAACTAAAGTCAAGGAAATAGAAATTTTCTTGGAATTTGCGAACTTTTACAGGAGATTTATCAAGAATTTCAGCTATACAGCAAAACCCTTGAATGAACTTAAAGGAAAAAAGAAATGGACATAGACAGAAGAATATCAACAAGCATTTGAAGAGTTGAAGGAAAAGATAACAAGTCAACTAGTGCTCTCCCTTCTGAAAAGAAAAGGTAAATTTAGGGCAGAAAACAATACTTCAGGACATGGTATAGAAGGAGTACTGTCTCAAGAACAGGAAGGAAAGTGGAAACCAATAGCATTCCTATCCAGAACAATACAACCAGCAGAAAGGAATTATGAAATCTACAATGAAAAACTACTGAAAATTGTAGAAGCATTAACCAAGTAGGGACAATATCTACTGAACACCACAGAACAATTTGAAATATGGACAGATCATGAAAATCTCAAATACTTTGGGAGCCTCACAAGTTAAATGGACAACAAGCAAGATAGTACCTAAAGTTATAAGATTACAATTTCATATTGTGGCATATACTAGAAAAGGCAAATATAAAGGCAGACATTCTATCAAGAAAGAATCAGATGAACACTCAAGATGACAATAAGGATGTACAAATGTTGAAAGATGAGTTATGGACTAGAAGAATGATAGCAGAAGTAACAGTACTACAAAGAAAAGAGGCAATAGAAAACTCAAGTTTATCAGATGATATATGAAGGAATAACACAAAGGAACATGAGATGGCACAAGAATTGAAGAAAGAAAACAGTCTAGCTTGGGAAGAGAACAGAATCATATATATAGATGGACAAATTTACATTCCAAATGATAAGAAACTCCAAGAACAAATTTTACAAAAAAACTACAATCTTATAGATGTCAGTTACTCAGGACAACAAAGAATGTTGGAATTAGTCAAGAAAGATTACTGGTAGCCAGGAATCAAAGAGGATATTAAGAAATATATTCAAGGATATATCAAGTGCCAACAAAATAAAGTCCAACATCAAAAGAAACCAGAAGAACTACATCCACTTAAGATACCACAAGGACCATGGCAAGAAATTAGTATTGATATAATTGGACCATTACTGGAATCAAATAGAAACAATACTATTGTGGTGATAGTTGACAGGTTTACAAAAATGATTTGACTAAAGGCAATAATTACAAATATATCCTTGGAAGGAATTGTGAAGATCTACCAAGATGAAATATGGAAGCTTCATGGAGTACCAAGAAAAATCCTTAGTGATAAGAGACTCCAGTTTGCATTGAAATTTATGGAAGAATTAATGAAAATATCAGGGACTAAGAGAATGCTTTCAACAATATATCACCCTCAAAAATACAGACAAACAGAAAGAATCAACCAAGAAATAGGGACCTTTCTATGACACTATGTCAATTACAGACAAGATAATTGGGCAAAATGGATCACAGCTATGTTACAAACTTCATTCAGCTTGTATCTCCACAACCAGTGGACTGATTTTCACAAAATAAGTTGTGCTGTAAAGCCCCAAATGAGAACTATCCACACATATACAGGATGTACAAAAGCAACAATGAATGATTGAGATATCAAGCCATTAGTAGCTGTAAAAGCTTTGTCTGCTAATATCTCATGAACTGCTGGATGGATTTGCATGATCAAACTTGCATTAGAAAGTGCTCATCAAACCATTTCCAATGATATATAATATATCTCAAAGTAATAAGTATTGGTAGAGATACAAGCATATCAATGTAGTAACATAATTAGTTATCTTCTAAAATTAGCCTGACAGCTGCTATGATAGATGACAGCTTCCATCAGGTATGAGTTTTGATCATGTGATAGCAATAGCTTGCATATGGACCATCACTCTTTTGTATATATACTTCTGTGTCTAAGGATTAGACCTCAGACTTAATAACATCAATTTATATCAATTATTCCTATTGATACTACTCATCACTTATTATCACTATCTTCTTATACTGAACCTCTGAAGCACCACTAAGTTCAAGTATTAC
>Ga0157364_1008176_pt1 | contig 10834 bp, 7 predicted proteins | sample AttsexASBM2_FD_111476 | JGI IMG/M metagenome (GOLD analysis project Ga0157364, IMG submission 111476) | Fungus gardens microbial communities from leaf cutter ant in Ribeirão Preto, State of São Paulo, Brazil - Atta sexdens ASBM2 | ecosystem: Host-associated > Fungi > Mycelium > Unclassified ... | reverse complement strand
TATTCAGCTGCAAACAAAAATTTAACTCGAATACAATTATAATAAAAAAACAGAAAAAAGAAAGTTCATAAATCATCATATCATCAGAAACATACAACGTACATCTTAAAATGTCAGAAATAAATTGCAAGCGTTAATTTATACGGCTTAATGTTTTTTAATTGTTTTTTAATTAATAAAAATTAAATAAATTACAAGCGTCATTACAGTCTAAAAGTATGTGTAACATACTTTTAGACTGTAATGACGCTTGTAATTTATTTAATTTATTTCTGACATTTTGAGACATATATATGTTACATTTTTATGACATCATAGAAAAGAGTTAAGTCAAACAATTTCGTTTGTCTTAACTTCATTAAATATACACATGTTTTGTTAATTTGATATCTATTTTTGCTCGTTTATATTACTTTTATTTCTAATTTTATATATTGCTTTCTCTTGTTAATTCATTTATAGGCTTGATGAAAAAGAAATTAATTTTCCTGTTTTTTTAAAAATAATATTTTAATACATTGCTGTTTAATACGCGACGCTTTATTTGAAGATTAGAAGAAATAAACACAGAAAAATAAAAAAAATTCTACACTTTCCTTTTACATGCGAAATTTCTGTTATTTCTTGATCACGCGTAATATCTTCACTTAATGCTTCGTTCGCTTCGAGCAGTAGTTTCATTCTCATTTCGGTTTCGTTACTCTCTTTCGCATCTCTCTTCCGTTTCCCCTATTTTGCATATCGAGCGAGCTGCACCTTTAATTCGCCGCATTGTCGCGCATCCGCAGGAGTCGTGAGAAATACGAATCTCTCGCCACAAAAAACAAAAAAAAATTTTTTAAATCGAAAGCAAAAATCAGCGACTTTTCGCGTAGTGGTGAAGGGAGATGTTACTATTCATGGAAAAAGTTTTAATTTGCGTGCTTCGCGTACGTTCGGGTCTGCATCCGGGATTGCATCTGTGTGATAGATTGTACGTCTAAACTTTAGTAACAATGCAGAGAGTTACATTACAAAATTAGTATGCGTAGTAATATTTCCATAAAGATTGACGCGCACAATGGATGCAGAAATATTATCAATAAATTTTTATTAAAGCTAATAATTCATTTACATTTTAGATATTATATATGCGCATGTTAGAATAATAAAACATGACGTTAATTCACGAGATAATTCTATGATATTAAAAAGAGTTTGTTTTCTTTGATTTTTATGAAATAGAATAGGTTAAAGAATATAATTTTTTGGGCTGAACATTGTTTCTCTTTCACGTATTGCTTGATCGGATATCGATAATGCTCTTTAAGCTTTATTCGGCTAACAAGATACAAGCTTCATAAGGCAGTAAATAGAACGTAGATAGAATGATGTTACTATTCATGAGAAAAGTTTTAATTTTCGATCCAAGTTCGGATACGTCTTCGCTGAACGGCATTCGAAATCGGTTTACGATCTTCGCAACGGATCTGCGTCCATTGAACTTTAATGATGGCAGGTAGAGTTTTTCGTATCAAATCGAAGAACTCCATATTCGAAACTTTTTAATGCCTCAAGAACGTGAAGTTTACAAAGAAGTCTGTTTGTTAGAAGTCTGTCTGCGTGCACGTGATTCTTTATGATTTAATTTCTGTATCACAGTCTAGAGTCTCTAAAAATAAGAGTCTGAACAATGTTGATTTGAGTGATGTTGAGTTTGAAGCAAAATGGCGACAATACTTACTATTGTAAGCTGCGTATAAGTATTCGAGTGATTGTGAATTAAGTAAATTGATTTGAAGCTTAACTTATATAAAGAGTTATATATATTATAATTGTATAGGCATTAACAAATTTATAGGCATTATAAAATAGAAAAATGATTCTAACCTTTCTTTAATAATTTGATTTAATAGTTGAAAATTTATCACTTTGCAGAAATGACTGATTGTTGAATACGTGGATGTTATAAAAAAAATCAAATCAATTTACTTAATTCAATCACTCGATATTTATAAGCAGCTTGCGATAGTAAGTATCATCGCCATTTTGTTTCAGATCAACATTATTCAGATTCTTATTTCTAGAGACTCTATCACAGTCTAGGAGATGCAACGTCCTTTGAAAGGAGATGGAATAAAGCTCAGTATGTGTCCCTGTTACATAGTACATGGAGTTTTCCAATTAGTATAAATTGAACGCTAAGCAAAAGGGATTTCCAATTGTCTTGCAAAGAAAATCATGTATTTGTGGAGAAAGTTTTTATTTCAACGTAAAACTCTTTTTAATTAAAAGATATAAATAAACGTATAAACTTTAGCTTTCTTTATTCTTCTTTAAATATTTTCTTATAAAAGTAAATATGCATTTTGTGTCTCTAATTCTTATATATATTTGTTTTATTATTTTTTAATTAGATCGTACCTGTTTTTACTTTTCATTTGTTTCATTTGTTTATTATACTAATAAATTAAATGTGTGTAACATAATTAATAAACAATAATAAATCGAAGAAAAATGGATTTCATAATTAAAATAAAAAATGATATAAAAAATACACATTTTCTATTGAACTGACCAATTATAATACAAAAATAATTTAATTTAAAAAAAATGTTCATTCTTTGACTTCGCAAGCGTTTTTAAATAATCAGTTTTAAACTCTCATAGCACATAGAATCTCGATATTGTTGCTTTCACTAAATCAGCTTTTAAATCCTCGATATTTCATCATTCATTCAATCAGGTTTAATACAAGAGCTTTCGCAAGAGAGACGAAAGGACTTGTCCTAAATTTCACTAAAATATCAAAGCTCTATCCTTTGATCAGCAGCAGATACCTACTCATCGAGATTTTGCGTACTATGAGAGTTTAAAGTTCGAGCATATGAAGAAATTTATGAAAGCCAAAAGTGAATATTTTTAGTAGTTCTGATTATTTTTATTTTGCAATTTGTCAATAAAATGAGTAAACATTTCATATTGCTTTTTATTTTAGTTACGAAATAATCTATTTTTTTTAGAGACTAAATTTATGACAATTTTTTTATGTATATGGATTGTTATACATACAAGATTTTTTAGGATTTAACGGATTGCGGAAGCATATTCTACAAATAGAAATAATAAAAAAAAATGTTATATATATATATATATATATATGAAGTTTAGCTAGAAATGTTTTATTACAAAGTTATAAACTAATATTAAAACGGAACATCTAAGTGGTATTCTGATGAAACATTAACATTTTGATGGCATTTGCTATTTTTCACGACAATAAAAATATAATAATTGTACTTTCAAAGCGTAGTTGTTATCAGAGCTGAAAAAATATCATATCCACGTACGGTCGAAATGAATTGTTTGAAGAAGTAGTAAATATGATGCGAATATACACACGAGATCATCGTTTGACCTTTCAGTACACGAAATATACACTTTTATATTCTGCGCAATGGAAAATCCGTTGTTCCCTATGTCATGTTCTGTTTCAATATTTGTTTATAACTGTAATAAAGCGTTCTAATTAAACTTCATATAACATTTTTTTAATTTTCATTTATAAAATGTTTCCGCAGTCTGTTTAATTTTGACACCTTATATATAACGTATAAATATAAACGTGAATGTTCACGGTCTATTGAGCTTGGATGAATTTACCAAGCCTAAATGATGGCTTAGTTATTCCTGTGGGATAAACCGCAAGATGCCTACGTGCGAGTACGATTTATGCGGATCTGTTCGGAATAGTCGCAACTTATTTTTCAGAATCGATAATCGCGCGGAAAGTTTTCTCTCGTACTGCTTCACGTTCAAAACAAGTCGACTATATCTAGCCAATACTCCTGCGGAAACTCGAACGTGGAAAATGCATCTTTTGATTGCGGCCGAATGCAGTCAGCCTGAAATTTTTTAGTTCTGATATCGATGCAGTTCTGTATCTCTAGAAACGCGATAGTTTCAAATTACTTATTGATTTATTGAGATACTCAAAAGATCAGAATAAAAGCTCATCGAGCGATCAGAATTTCCTGCGTAAAATGTTCTTCTAAATGCAAATCCAATAGTATCGGGTCGCTATGTAATTTTGTCGTATTTGACCGTTCTACATTCTCAAGTACGACTTTCGAGGACGTGTTCTGTGAGAAATTCTCTACTCCATAGCTTAAACTTTTTCGAGACTTTCTAAAAATTTCATTTTATTGTGATGTTGTCTGCAACACTGCGCAAAGAATTTAATATCGTCCATAATTTGCTGCCGTATCTGCACAGCCGAGTTTTAGCTTTTGCGCAAAAGCATCGCTCGAGGACATTGGCGCTTTGATGCGGCATAGAAGATATCGATGGACCATGGTACAGGTATAATGCGATGTTAACGGCACTCTGTCTTTTTGCTCGCCGCGCCGGCGGCAGAATATGCTACTTCTCATCTGTAGCTTATTAACCCAATATCGGAAATTCATTACACTTGAACGTGATAAATTAGCGATTCGACCGACCTTTTACCTTTGGATGTCTTTGTCGTTCATGTATTTTGCATTCTACCTCCGCTAAAGTTTAATTAGTTTATTTCCTAGCGCAGCTTCGCGTACTCTTGTACTCCGTTTCTGTTTTCAATTCGTAATTGGTACACAAAGAACTGCTGAGAGGAAAAAGGATCGTTAACTTGTGGCTTTTATAAGAATCTTTCGTGTTTGTCAGTACAAAGAGACTAACTCAAAAGTAGGACATACTTTAATTGTAACATGCAACGACAGAATTAATCAAGATTCTCTTAATTTTACTCAATCTAATTTTTTGATGAACAGAGAATCTTTCGATTCTATAAATATTTAAAAAATAGAGATTGTTTTTCTTTTTTATTTTATTTGTTGCTTATAGATGCATTTATTATTACATTAGATGACTTAATAAAATCTTTTAATTTTACTTAATTTTTTCGATTAATAGAGAATTTTTTAATTTTGTATAAAAAAATACAAATTTTTTTGCTTATTTTATTTATTACTTATAGGATTTATTATTGCATTTATTATTGCAAGATTATTTAAGATTCTTTGTGAGAAAATTAATATACTTATTAATGTTAATAATAGAAGTTCTAATATAATTATACATATATTCGGAACATCGCAAAATATTAAATGATATTCAACCGGTATCTGAAGTTCAATTCATTATGAGAAGCGTTTCAAGTGGTGTGAGATATTGCGAAAATTATTAACGCTTATTAGATTGCTGCGACGAAACTCTAAAGACAACTCTCGGCGGTTCCCATTCTTCCGTTATACCCGGAGGGATGCAGAGAATCAGTCTCGAAAGTAGCAAGTTAAACGATAAATGCAAAATAACTTTCTGCATCGCGCATTTCTAAGTAGACGATAAATCCTACGGGGATGCAGTCGGGCGAAGGAAAATATGCTTTGTTTTGAGTCCGAATTGTTTCCCCTATCGCACCGCCTCGGCATTCTGCAGAGACCACTTTGCTAAAGTACGAATTAATGAAGCTTCAATTAACTTTGCTCTTCCATGCTCGTCGCCCGTACTGACTACTAGCTGAACTGTAGTCTATTCTTGAGCGAGCAGAGTTTCGTCTTGCATGGGTGCCGATGTAAACCTTCTCCAGCAAATGATGGAAAAAAGCGAGTATGTCGTTTCATCAAAAAGATAAAACGCGGAAAAAGGAAAAAACACGCGTGTGTAACATGAATTGTAAAACCATAGAAGCGACAATAAAACCATATCGACGAAGAGTTAAAGCCGCTGCCGCTTCGTGTCTCAAAGTGTCAACTCCCAATGGTAAGGATAATGCGGTACTAAAACTGTTACGCATCGCATCGGCTTGCTACGAAATTTATGGACCATACTGCCCGGGAACGGAAAAATATCCGCATAAACTGCGCAGACTACAGTTTTTAAAGCGGCATTTCTCACGCATGTCAATAAGGATTGAATAGGCGGATAGGATATCACGCAATGCACATATTACTTTATAACGGTCTCTGCAACGACACGAATTCACATTTTCACAGACAATCTCTTGCGGTTCATATATTTTTACGCAGTATTTTTATGCTCGATTTTTATCATATTATGTATTATATAACATCATTTGATTGACTGAAATATAAATTAGAATTAAAAAGAAAGAGATATTGAAACCTTTGGATCTCTTCGCACAAATTAAATATTATAAACTGTACAAAATCAGTTACAAATTCTATAAAATCAAAAAGAAAAAAAGTGAATGAAGTTGCAAAATAAATTAAATCCCTACTTTGTATTACGACTAACTTAGGAAGACTAATTTTTTTATTTTTTTCATTTTTTGAAACTTACTTACTTTGTCAATTTTTCCTCTAAATTTAATATTTTATTTTCATTTAAATTCAATGTAAAAGAAGAAAAAATATTGTATTTTTTCAATAAATAATTAACTGTGACGATTTGTACTAATATGTTTGTATACAATATATTATTTTTCTTATTAATAGAATAATAAAAATTTTATTTAATTCAATAATTTCCTCTAAAATTTAATTGTTTTTACATCAACACTTTAATTCCAATCAACACTTTAATCCAAATCAGTTAATTTTTTTCTTCAGCTGCAAAAGCAGTCGAATATATTATATTTTAAATAGATCTTTCTTTCCCTAGATTTTATGATTTATTAACTAAAGTAATTTTTTTTAATTTTTCAAAAAGACACTCTTGATAGCTTTAATGAGAAAAATTATACAAGTTTTTTCACTCTCGCTAAAAGCATTTCAAGAGATAACTATTTCTGCAAATGGGCTATTCATTTATTTGCTTTCAGTATAATTTACATTGTCGCGTGTTACTTTCGTCACCTCGAAGAGCTGGAACTGAGATTGCATCGATGTTTCCGGGCATGTCGAGAAATGCACGTCGACGAGTCATTCGAAGCATATGCTCCTGTTCTCGGCAATTACTATTCGATCCATGGTTTAATCGTATCCTTGATGTCCTTCCCTTTCCCTGAAAACCTAAGAATGCTAATTGTGTTAGCCGAAGCGAATGCTTAACAGAGGACCGCTGTCTAACTTAACAGAAAACTACTATCTAATGCTTTAACTTTTGGAATAAATAAACATGACGGGAAAAAGCTCGGCTTCATAGAGTTACTTCGCTCGTTGCAAATTCAATATGCATCCCGAATATTATTACGGAACAAGTTATACGTGTTTGCCGCCCGAGAATGCATTACTGGTGCAAATGTAAATTCAAGTTTTGGCGCGGCAGGTCGTTCCATCAGATTACGATAATGTTGCATTAAACGTTGTATACTATAGTTTCTAATCTCAAATAGAGAGATGTCTTTGTGACATTTTCATTTGTGACAATCTCGAATTGCAGAATGGCTTCTTCCATGGAAGCTAGGAAAGTTTCAGTTTGTACGTTTGATATGTCATGTACTCCATATACTGACTGACCAATTTGCTTAGAGGAGAGTTCGCGATCTACAATATGCACACACTTACGAAGCAATTCTCGTTCCCTCGAAATGAAAGCCTATTTACATTACAAACTTTAGTCCGGCAAATTATTGCCAACGAAATATCCCCGAGTAAATATTGAGCTACAGTATTGCAGAATTTAATATCCTAATATCATTCAGCGAGTCTGTTAATGCTGACCGCCCAAATGAAGTCAATTATTATTCTCGCAGATTTTCCGATGTCTTTCTCATGGCAGACTCTTGATCTTCTCGATCGCTTTTTTACGAGCACTCTTCGCACAAGTATCTGGGATTGACATAATTCATTGTAAGTCACTTGACACACTTGTTCGCCTAGCATATCATTAATGAGAGTTCCTTTCAGTAATTGATTCGTTGAGTCAATATCATAATCATCGGTGTGAATCATCGCTAGATGTCAGTCAAGAATCAAATTATATTGACAATCGCAAGGGTTTGTGAAATATCTTTGTTCAAGCATTCGCGTCGAAAATTTTCGTGTTTCACGCATAAATCCAAGTTTAATTTCATTTTAATAGAATCAAAACGATAGATATTTTCTGATGTTATGCTAATGAATCAAAATCGCGAATTTATCTATTTTGATATCTCGTTTACCATGATTCATCAACGATCTTTGAGTGAATATTTCGTGATTAACAGACCAAACTACGCCCATTTATTGCTGCTATTTCAAAGCGAGGAGCGTTCGACCGGATCACATGGAGACGTTTGATCCGGTATAAACTAACATTACGTTTGCGGCCGCGTAGTTGTGTTTGCAGCGAATCCCCCTCCCCCGCACCGATGGCTGCATCATCGCCTCCGTATGCGTAACCGATAGGTGTGTATGTCAGTGCGTATATCGTATCTTCATTAGCGAATGATTGATTACCTATAACGTATCGGATATGTCTGCGTGTTTGCCGGTGCGCGCTATTATCGTGCCTTATAGAAGGTGGATTGACACTGCGCAGCGCACGGCTGTGAATCGACATAAATTACCTTCAAATGACATTACGAAGTATTACAGCGATGCTTTAGCTTAGCTAATCATTCATGAGAATTATTCTCCCAATTATTCTCCCAATTCCATCGTGGCTTGGTTTATTTTAATACGTATATAATTATTTACCAAATAAAATATATACTGAGAAAAAGATTTATTAAATTTTGATAAATATTTTTTTGAACGGTCCCAGCGGAATATTTATTTACAGTAAATAAATATTTAAATAAATAAAAAAAATGATGATTGAATTAATGATTCTCGTATTAATTTAAATATGTGTTTACATTTAATAAATATTCCGCTAGAACTACTCAAAGAAATATTTATTAAATTTAGTAAATTTTTTCTCAATGTAGGATTTCCATTGCCTGCGAATTATATTCTGCAACAATAATCAAAAGGCTATCTGACCGAGTCAGAAGATATTCTCCACACATATCTAGCGCATATACACATATGCATCTGCAAGTACATATACACATACATACAAATGTATACATGTGCCATTGGAAAAAAGAATCTAGTTAATTGAATTTCTGATTAAAAATGAATAAATTAGAATTTTCTGATTGAATCTATTAAATTCTAATGGAAATAAGCAAATATTTTGATTAATATGATCAGAATTTTTTGGTTCATTCATTTTTAAATAGAAATCTTTCTCTCAGTGCAGGATTTTCATATTTCTTATGAATTATATAGATCCTACGATCAATTCATTTATAGGAAATAATCAATTAATAGAATCAAACTCTTTTTCCAGTATACAATATTGTATTTGGAGAACAATTATGCGAGTCGTACTTATATTAACAGTGCATATCGCACAGTTCCAACGACCTTTCACTTTCGTACAAACAATTTGGCCTAATTACCTTATACTGTCAATAATATGTCAATAATAGTAACTGATTGCAATGGTATTAATAGCATTAAATACAGTTAATCTGTTCAGCAATTTACTTGTTGTGAAATTTCAATATTATCAAACGTTTAATATTATTTCTTCAATATTATTACAATTGACTTATTTAAGAATAAATATATTTAAACAGAATTCACTTTTTAATGAAACTAGAACAAGAATTTCTGAAACACAGCAAAATAAATTAAAACGCTTTATCATCTGCTTTATGTGTGCATTTAATATAAAAAATTCCCGACTTCAATATATACAAGGCATGCGTTAAATTAAATTCATCACGTAATAATAAATTGTGATGTTGTATGCAAGAAATGCATTGGAAGATAGAAAAATCCAGAACAAAGATAGAATCCTGTTCTGCAACGAGAATTTTGTTGAGAAAAAATGCATTGGACAATGAAAAACTGGTGTCTCGCGATTCAGCCTATTGTTTACACTTTTCCGCGTTGGCGTTTTTACATCTTTCAGCACCGGCTGGGTTTTACTGCTCTCGTCTCCTCGTCTCCCTCTCTTTTTCTCGGTCGGATGACAATGAGGTCGGCGAGATGCTATTCGCGACGCGACTCGAGCGCGTCCCTCGAGAGAGTATTTTTCTTTCTCCGTTATTTTGCATTGGTTCGCGTTTGATGCAAATCACGTTGCGATTTTGCGCGTAAATAAAATGTGTTAATACTCTGAAGTATTTAATCTCGAATACACAAGTTAGAGATAAATTTGATCTATTGAAATGGAAAACAGATTAGTTTTGAAGAACAAAATGAAATATTTTATCGAATATCTATATTCCATTTTATTTAATAATTAAAATAGATCAGAATATATAAGCTCTGTGATTAAATATCTCTGTGTATAAATATCTTGGTGTTTGTTATTGCGCAACAAGATATCCTGATGGTGATTTTTTAGTAGTTTATATTTGCAGAAACGAGTTTCGTGATTTGCGAAATGAGCGAACCATCGAAGCGGTGCATGTATCCATTTATTGAGGCGTGACAACAAGTATTGTCGTCGCAATGTCCAGTCTCGTTGTCGCCATTGACCGATGCAGCGACCAACATTTTTTATTCGCGAAGTCCTCAATTAATTTCTATTCATATTGGTCGACAAGCCGATGAACGTGTTTACAACGTTCGGTAATTGCACGATTGTACGAATGTGAATCGACGCGAAATGTGTTCTATTTATAGTTGTTACTGGTATATTGAGGATCATAATGTTTGACATACCTAATTAATTAATATTATATCAATATATAATAGATATCATCCATTAATTATATTAGCTATTATTTTAATATATATATATATATATATATAATTATAATCTATAAATTATAATCTATAATTATAATCGTTCTTTCTTTTCAATTATACGAGAGTAATTTTTTAAAAATAATACAGCATCCTCTCTCTCTCTCTCTCTCTCTCTCTCT
>Ga0157364_1008175_pt1 | contig 10835 bp, 11 predicted proteins | sample AttsexASBM2_FD_111476 | JGI IMG/M metagenome (GOLD analysis project Ga0157364, IMG submission 111476) | Fungus gardens microbial communities from leaf cutter ant in Ribeirão Preto, State of São Paulo, Brazil - Atta sexdens ASBM2 | ecosystem: Host-associated > Fungi > Mycelium > Unclassified ... | reverse complement strand
GTGTTATTCTGAGTGCGTCCGCGGAACTAAGCCATTAAACTAATAGCGTAACGTATTAACGTGCCGTTAGATCTGCGCGTACATTGCGCATACATTGCGCCCTGGATGGATCGCGATCGCGCTTAATGATTTAGAGAGCGACAGCGGCGGTATGAAGGAAATCCTTGATGGTAAGTCAGAAGAGGCTGACGATTGGATTTCTATAGATAATGCGTGCATATATTACGAGGTGAAGTAAACTCTGTGATTAGCGAGAGTAATTATCGAACGTTTTCGCTACTCATCGTGACCTGTAAATTACTTTATCACACGTGCTGTTATTAACTCCCGATAATGCAATTCTAGTTCTATATATTAATAATTAGCTGATCAAAAAATTATCGCGCAAAGTGAATTATATCCCAGGCGTGCTACTAGGTGTGCTTAATAATATATCGATGATTTCGTAGTACGGCTCGCATTTCCAAAGTATTAATAGCTTGGTTAATGACACTAACGGCCTTTCACCAATGTTATTTCGTTATTATCCTTTTCAACATCCCAGCACTTTACTCTGTTATCTGATCTCGTATTAAGATAATGATCCTTTCATTATTTCAAGACTTATTTCTCATTTTAAATCTCCGTCTATTAGAAACTTGCAAATATTGGCGAATGCGCTTTGTTTATTACAAAGACTCATTCAACATGAAGGAGGTAATTATTAATAGATGCTATTGATATCGAGAGATATCGATCACGACTCGATGATCTTATTTCGAAAAAAAAAAAAAAAAAATTGTTTCTCGATCCAAGAGTTTTCGATGCTGATATACTCGTGCACCGCTGGTTTATCAGGGATTTACAGAAGTATTTTAAGAGCGGTGACGGAGGAAGGATCGCAGTTTGAAGGCTGTGGAAAGAGCGGAAGGGGTCAGGTAGGTGATCTTGTTTGCTAATGGCGTACTCGTGTTCGAATGTAGTTGCCCCGCTATGTCCATACGTCTTCTGATTAAGATTAAAGAAACCGCGTATCTCGTCGAATGGCGCGCTTAATGTATTCACGCGCTCATGTAAAAGTTAAGAGTCGCCCTGGCGTACGATAGACCGCATGAAACCCTTTTCCATCGTCGACCGGGCGCGCTGTATATTGATCGGGTTCGCGTTCGCGCTCCGCCGAGCGACCGCTGAAGGCGAAGTCGTTGTCCCGCTTTTCGCGTAATTGCGATCTATGTTGCAGTCGGCGCGCCCGCTTTCATTAAGATTGTGGCGCTCCGGGCGTAATTGGCGGCGATCACGACGAAGAATAATTAATTCGTTCATGCGCAGAGCGCGTGCTGTGCCGAGGTCTCTTCATTGTCAGGTAATACGTGCACTTAGGGCGAGGGAAACCAACGTACGCTTCCCTGCAAAGACAAGTAGAAGAGAAGAAGCCTTAGATACGGTAAGTATCATTGTCTCACTGATAGACGAGATATCGATAATGTAGATAACGATCTTTCGTCTACCGTCCTTTTTCATGTTCGAGAATAAGGAAAAATCGAAGCTTGGCATTCCTTCCACAATTGTGATACGAAATTGATCATCACGTATTGTAATTAAATTGTTTAAATAATAATTTTGCGAAATATCCGGAAAAAGTTTAATTTTAATTTTTCTTTACATTATATTGCACACTCGGTTTTTTATATACCCGCAGTGCTTGGTCGTTGCCCGATTACGTGGCACTCGAGTGCACATCGATGCGTCGAGTGCTCGCCATGGAATGCACTCCCATTCGGGTTGCAGCACTTCGAAATGCGAACAACGAACTCCGCGCAGGCACATATACACAGGCGTATATGCGATTGCGTAAGGTAATTGCGAATGGTGCAGGGTTGGGTCTCTAGATCACACCTCGGAGCTTGAACGACCCCGGAGGCTGCTTTCGCTGCGGAACGAGTGTCGCAGCCACGCTCGAGCTGCGTAATTGTGAAGGACAGGCAGAATTTCTCGCCTCGCTAACAAAGACACGAAGAAACCTGCACTCGAGCGAACACGTTCGACAAAGCAGGCCCCGCGAAATAAAGGAGACCATGTCTACCATCCCTTCCCTCTTCTCTGTCTCTTCATCCTGCTCTCCGGCATACCTATCGAGAAGGCACAAAAAGAAAGAGAAGAGAGAGAGAGAGAGAGAGAGGGGGGGGGGGCAGAGGATTCGATGGCCTCATAGGGGGGTTGGTGCAGCGAAAACCCCGCGGGACGAGGCCATGAAAAGAGGCCCCATTCCGTCTCCGCTTTGGCAGCGTTGTACGTGACATCAATGGACCGATGCTCGCAAGAGAGGAAATGTCCCGCTAACCGATGTTGACAAGCATTGCGACCGTATTGCAAGGAAAGCGGGTCGGGCATGGTCCATGGTTTCAGCCGTGGAACGAAATAGACACGAGGAAGCGAGAGGCCGCAGAGTGTGACATTACTGATGTAGGAAGAGTATTGTTTTTTCCATAGACGACGCGAAGTGAATTTCTCTTCATTGTCAGAGGTCCGCGATAAAGGAAAGCCATACCTTGTCGATTTTTTTATCGTTGGAACGAAACGACGTATTACGTTTTGAGCGTTTCAAGGAACGAGACGAATTGTAAAGATGCGATTGCATTCAATCAAGCGATTCACATTTCAGTAATTCATATACAATCATTCATCCAAATTGTCACGAAAAAATTGGAAGAAATTTGAGAATACGCGGCTGTTATGTTTAATCATCGTGCATTATTATTCTCCAGCTGAATCGCGCGATTGCATCCGATTAGCTAGAACAATTATTCATCGAAAAAAAATCTTTCACCAGAGACGATCGCATTACGCAGATGACTTTGTGAAAAGGAACGATCAACGAAAAGTAGATAATGATGTCGAAAAGAGAAAAGTAAATGTATTCTAACGATAGTAGACGTGTGATCGCAAAATCTAGCACGAACCATAACTATCAACTTCGCCAGATCATCCTACTCTGATGACTCGCTTTGATACCTTAATAGAGGGGATCCTTTTGTCTCACGTTTGGTTTGATCTTGTTAACATGGTTAATTATTGTTTGAACCGCGCGATCTCGAGAAATAATTATTTATGTCAAATGGATATATCAATCTATGATTCGAAACAAGGTTGTTATACGGAATTGATACCAGTTACGTAATTATGAAATACTGACGTATTCTAATTACGTATTTTATTACACAGTGACTGGTTTGAAGTTCGATAATTTGAGCGGACGTGCATTACTTTATAAGATTATTGGATCACTGAAATATACATAATTTTATAATATAAAATTCATGTCGTAGATGTTAAAATTAAATTAATTAGTGTAGATTTTTCTTTATGACTTTAGAGAACATAAATGTTTTGTTTAAATAAAATAATTGTACAATATTTATCATCTTCTTTTAAAGATGATAATAAAATAATATGAGTCTCGAACTTTTCAAACATGATATTGCATGTCCTCGATTTTATATTAGATTAGCCGTTATTAAGTTTTCTATCGGGAGAAATTTTACCGGCGACACGGTTTTTCTCATCTACGTCTAGACGACAAGTGAAATTCTTAAAGAAGATATTTCGATGTCTCGAGTGGAAAACATCGGAAAGTCATTAACTCGACTCGAGATGTTCGACAGACGAAAAGATCTTAAAAGCGCGAGCTAATATAAGTTTATATGGACTTTGCGATTTGATCGAATTTCCTTATTTGTTTCTTTTTCCTATCCCCCTTTCTCGTTTCTTGCATATAAAAATTCTTGGATAGGCAAACCTTTGAAGATTGCTAACGGTAGATCGTGAATGACAATTTTCACGAAAACAAATGTTGTAGTCAGAAAACGTTCTGACTACTCCTCAATTAATTAAATGAATATATCGTACATAATTCGAATCTACGAAGACTTCATTGTGTAAATAAATAGTAACAAAGTTATTTCGATGGTTGTCAATTGAGTGGCTTACAAACGTTTGTGATTCAGCCATTTTAATTGGTTTTTAACACTCGTATACGTTTCATGTACACGTTTCACGTACATAACACATATCTTTCTTGTATGTTCATCTTAATAACGCAACTTTCTGCGAAATAATCAGTGATATGCTGGGCGCGCTTTATGAAACGACCCGTGGAAGGAGGAGATTCCGAGGAGCGAAAGGGAGAGTATAGGTGCTATCGGCGGATAGGTAGTCAGCTCGGTACGTATATTCATGCGCCTCCAAATAACTTCGAAGCGATGATATCGAAGCTACAAATTACCAGGAGGCCAACCACGAAACCCGCGATGGAAGCCCTCTTCTTTCCTCGCGGTTCCTCCTTCGCTGGGTAACCACTTTTTCTTCCTCTTCTTCACCATCTTATCCTCTCCGCTCGGTTCATCTTTTGCGTCCGCTTCTTACTGTTCTCTGTCTTTCTTTCTCTCTCTTTCTTTCTCTTTCTTTTGTGGGATCGTGTCTTCTGATTCCGTCTCCTCCGTCGTTCCTTTCGAATCTCTCCCAGCCCGAGAGTCTTCGCATCGGTTCATCAGAGATCCATCCACCGAAATTATAATAACAATAATGATAAAAGCAGGAACAACGTGCTGTGTCCGCAGAAATATAAGTAGAAGACCGCAGTATGGGAAACTGTGTGCAGGAAGAAGAGAGCGAGGAGGGGGTTGAAGGAGGGTCCTTCACCTGCCGCCCGGCAGCCATCGTCTTTTTCTTCGTTTTTCACCTCTGGCACGTTTTACCATGCCACTTTTCGTTGAATCGTCAACCATCGATATCCTCGCGAGTGATTGGGAAAGAGTATCCGCTTCGGAAGGGACAACGTGAAAGAATGCCAATTAATAATTCATACCGAACCTCTATAATTATTTCAAGTGCTAATTCATCGATGTATTATATACTCAATACGAAACAATTAGGAATACCAACTAACATTGTTGTTTTTTTCTGAGAATCTTTTTTACAATTCTATCTGAAACTTCTGAAAAAAAATTGGATATATATGTATTATCACATCAGAAGAAAACTTCTTAAAATAATAAACTTCTTAAAATACGTACAAGAGTAATTATATTTGTTCTTCTCGCTTATATGTTTCCTCTCTTAAAATAAACTCCTCAATTGTAATTACTTGCGTTTTTAAAATTTAAAAGACCGCTCCTAGTCTGTAGTTAGATATTCTCGACGCCGATACGTGTCAAGACGTAAGAGGATCATCGAGGCCATCGAGTAGGCGACGCAACGTCGGTGGAGAATAAGCAGCCGCGGGCAGGATGGGCCCGCTTTTTGATGCGCGCAGTGTGCGAGAAACCCGCGGTCCACCTAATAATTAATGCGGAGGCGTTTGAGATACGCCACACCCATCGGAACTCAATCAACGCGAGGCTAAAGGTAAGCAGGGGCTTTTGTAGGGGTGAACGGCTTATCTCCAAGAGCTTCGAGTCATCCTAATCAATAGCGTTGGTGGACGCGATGATGGCGCGCGGCGCATCGTTTTCTTCTCGAAAGGCGCGATGCGTCATTCTCGTCTCAAGTTTCTCCATCTCGTTCTCGCCATAGTCGCGACTCAATGTCTACGACATCGTTCTACCTTTCTTCCTTTTACAGTTACGTATTAATTAAAATGCTTGGCTGTTTAATGGTTCGCGTATTTCTATCGCGCGCGTACGTAATGCACCTTTGTGAGCTTCTTCAATCGGCGGCGATCGAGAGACCTGCACGCGTGAAATCGATGTTCGCGATATCGTTCTCGGGGTGATTTACACGCAGGAATATTATGACTGCCGTCTATCGTATCTGCGACGAATCAATTTGCTCGCGTAACAGAGCGGTGACGCGGAGCGCCTGCCGGACTTATCAATCGCGATTGAACGTGACTGGGCTTTACTGAAGCCATGGTGCTACTAAGCAACTTCTGATCGCTGCGTCTTTTTTATAACTTGATAGACTTAACTAGAGATTCTCTAATAAAGAATCTGGATACGAGCTGCAGTTTTGTATGCAGGATAGTTTTCAACAAATCTGCGAGAAAGAAAGATATACATTTTTCTTTCTCTTTTTCATTTTATTGTATCTCTTTTTTCTATCTTTCTCTCTCTTTTTCTCAGAAATTGTTAAAACATAGATCCAATCAAAACTTTCTCGAAAGTCTTATGAGAGGGTCTTCTCTAGATTCAACTTTAGACTGAGTGATGCGTATTATGAATGTTCATGGTATTTGCGAAAAAAAATTCGTGAAAAATAAATCGTACAAGATAATGGCAGTCAATTAAACGAGATGGGGATTTTAATCGGTTTAATAATAAGAATTTCGTTATCAGTAAACTGATAAGAAAACATTTCGAAATTGTCCTTGATTACTCCTCGCAATACATTCATATATCAACTTCCGATAATTATCATTTACTAACGACTAATTAGTGACTTTATTATCTGAATTACATTCGCCCGTGAGAAAGAAATCGAAGCGGCTCGTTAACCGCTCAATACGAAAACCTCCGCGAGGATGTGCGTATGTTTGAAACAGCCGAAAGAATTCTTTGTCTTCGGGCACAAATTGCTTGGCTCTGGCAACAGTTGCTCCTGTCCGCCATTCGACGAAAAGAAAGGAGAGGAACGAAATACTCGCGATGAGAGAAGGAAAAGGACATATTCTCGTCGGAGAACCGATTCATCTCATGGTCTCGTTAAGTCTCTGTAGGACGTAGAGTATCGAAGGGAGGCTCGTTCTTCGACAGGAGGGCGCAAGAGCAAACCCATCCTCCAAGTTCCGTTCTCTCTTGTCCGCTCCTTCTCGACAAACAAATTGTCTGTCGTGGAATTGTCAGTCGCATTGAAACACGCGAAAATCGCTCCGACGCGTTTCCTCCGGTAGGCTTGCGATCCATCGGAGACGATTCGAAAGATCGAGAGATCGTGAGAGTGACGAAATAAGAAGGACAAAGAGATATGTGGGATATGCGGGCCGAATAAAAAATCGGCAAAACTGATCGTGATTTAACGGATTACTTCGCTTAAGAATCATGAAAGTGTTTCATAAAATACCGATAGCATTGTAAATTATTTGCGTAAACACACCAGTAATACAATACGCAATTATTACGCAACGTAACTTCTTTTTGTTATTATTCTAAGTATATCTTAACGTGTTTACTTAGAACTATTAAATTCGTTGTTAAAAATGATGTGGTGACATGTTCTTGTAAATAATCATGACTAACTTTTTACATATATAACATATGTATTTTCTTTTATAAAGTCACGAAAGTCAGGGAATAGTTTTTAGAATGCTGTAAAATGAGTTTCGATATTCACATAATCATTGTTCAGTTATTTCGCGAAGTAAATGCAAAATAAAAGAAGGTAATCATCCACTTAGCATCGAGGAGACGAAAAGGGGGAGGCTGCGGCGACGCGCAATTTAGGGAGGCACCGACGGCGTGTTAACCCCGTCGCCGACGCGTCATTGTCATTTGTCATTGTCTCTTATGTTAATGTTCACCGGCGCCGGCGCGATGGTGGGAGCTTACTAATAGCGGTAATTAGCGCCGTGGAGCCGGTCGCTCGATGTACATCACCTTCAGGCCGCGCTTTCTCTCTCTCCGAGAGAAACTCCCCCCTGCCTTTCTCCTCTCGCTACCTCTCGCCTTCTCGTTGTCCATACGTTCGTCTGCGGTCTGGACGAACATTCGATGATTTCGCATACGCTGGCGAATCATCGCTAGATCATTACGCGCGGCGATGCTCGCATACACTCGATCCGTCGAGAGAGTTGTTGCTGGTCATCGTCTGCAATCGATATTGGTTCTCCAGGCCGTATACACTATATCGGAGAAGAGAATACGCTTTCTCTCTCTCTCTCTCTCTCTCTCTGGCCAGAAATTCGTGTGTACGCGGGAGCGACTAATTATTCTTACAATTTAGTCTGTCTTATTACTTGCACGGATATTTACATAGTCATGATATTACGTCGATTCATGATTGCGCTGCGCGCGTATGACCCGTATGTGAGAATGCTTCCTCGTTGATCGTTGTTCGTCGCCATCGCCGTCGCCGCGTCGTCGCCATCGCGCCAGTGATTAATATACGCGAGCGAGCGAACGCGAAACTCGTTTAACGAGCTCGATTTTGCCTGGCGCACTAATTCGTTTTTGCATCTCCATTCCGTTCTCGCCGTTAATCATTTTTCCGCTCGGGTAACGCGCCACGACCGGGGAGAAAGTCGAATTCGATTAATATTTACTTTTTACTCTTTTTCCAACCCGGCTTCATTCTACATTCGAAGTGCCGGTCGGTTCACGATGCGCAGCTGCGATAGGGGAATCGATATACGAAACGTCGTTCCGATTTTTACGATCGATATACTGGGAAATAACCGGCGATGTAAACGAGTTCCGTTATTTCAAATTGAAAATCTCGGCGCACGGCTCGCTACTGTTAAAAACTATGTCAAATCCCGATCGCACTAATAAAACTTTCCATCTACTTTATTTGCTTTGCCTGATTTTTAATAAACTTCGCGTGCGCGCGCGCGCGCGCACATTCGTTATATATATTTGCCGTTATACTTTCTCCAGGGCGCGCATCTTCTTTGAGTAAGTTTAATAACGTGCAGCGGGTTATTTCGAGTTCCAAATCTGGCGCATGAAACTTTTTCAGGTCTATCGACGAATCATCGTCGGTTCATTAGATTGCCCAGCTGCTTGGAGATTACTATTGTCGCGATTGTTGCCGGTCATCGTTTGCAATCGATGCCTCGAAAACAGTATGGGGTCTATTCTCGTATGCTGTGCGGCCCGTGCGTCATTTTATTCGCGCGATACCAAAGCCGACGGATTCGCCTTATTCGCATTCACGCTGTAATTAAATATTTTTCCCGTGACGGATACCGCTTCAACTGCGTGTGGTACAAATACGTGGGTGTTACAAAAGATCCTTTCAGTTCGATTTAATAATAAATTTCTCATTAACCGACTCGAAAGTGTGACTCGAATTACACGGTCAGGTTTAATTTAATAAATATTTTTAATAAATCTTTTTCGTTTTCAATGAACAATTTAATTTAATAATATAAACTAAATTTATTTGACAATTAACGCAAAAACTTCTTGCGTTAAAAATTTTAAATACGCTATTCTCATAAAAGCTCTTTTATGAATGTTCTTTTATGGATGCTCTTAAAAAAGTAAAATCAAACTCGTTACGGCGCACATCTAGCTGTCCCACTTAGATAACGCTAATTAATTTAATAATAGATAAACATTACTGCTGCGAGATTCCTTTCCGGAATCTAGTACTTTATTGATATGGCTCGTTGGTATTCCATGCCATTACAACTGCGTGAAGCACGCGGGCGGTCTCTCGCTACCGAGAGAGAGTTTTTTAACCATCTTTTAATTGCAGCGTAAGAGAATCGTCGTGTAGTTGCGAAGACGAGGCGTTTTCTTCGGGGCAGGAAACAAGCCGTGACTGTGCAGGGACATATACATACACTCGTCAATTACTGAAAAACTCTACTACCGCACACGCAAGGAGAGTCCTAGCCGCGTTTTCTAAATACGGTGCGATAATCGCAGTGCTCCGAGGCACGCGGACGTAATTATCATTACGTCGCTTTATTACGGCGCGCTGATAAGCAAGAAGATTGAGAAACGCACACATACACTCGGCTGTAAGATCCGGGGAGATTCCCGCGGGCATGTCTCACATATATTCATCCGCGTCCACTTTGCCACTGAGTTTACACCTGCCAGGTAGCAATGCATTTTGTTTCAATATACGTTTCCCCTTCATGTTCTCATCTTTTTTGAAACAATTCTCTATATATAAATAAAAAAGAGCATACAACAACGCTAGATGTTTTAAACGAAAGTCATATATTTAAATTATCACATAAAAACGTAGATGTTCGATCAAGATTTGACCATCATCAGTATACAGAAATATCAGAATGTTAAAAAAAAAAGAAATACATAGAATTAAAACAAAGTCATTAGTTAAAAAAGATGGTAAAACAGCTTTCCAATCGCATATGATACGAGTTAACAGAATAAATTGAGGTCCAAGAAAATGAAATTAAATAATATTCAATCGCTTATGAATTATTTTCTGTTACGTCTAGGATTTTTTATTACAAGAAGTGAAGTGTGACTTCGTGTGAAACATACGGAATTTTCAGATTCTATTTAAAATTGAAAAAAAAAGAAAGAGAATATGTTTTCAATAATGTTACTTTAACAAAATATTATTATTCGTTCGAATCAGACTAGTTTTATAATAACAAACGTATTTTACCACGTATTTTGTGACGTATCTTATCACGTATTTTGTGACGCAAAACCTGATATTTCTACATATTGATGGTAGTCAAATCTTGACCGAAACATCTACGTTTTTATATGATAATTTAAACATATGACTTTCGTTTAAAACATCTATCAAGCATCGTGGCTGTATGCTCTTTTTTATTTATATTTCAGCCACCTTCAAACATATTTTATATTTTAATTCTCTATATCCAGTTGTTCTTACAGTATTATTTTGTGTTGCAGTTAATATCTCATTTTTTGGGCTTTATCCGAAAAGGACTATTTAACTGAAAATATCTGAAAATATAGTTTGATAGAGATTTGAAAATAATTTTGTTGGACCATAAAAAATATTCATGTAGGATCTAAATTGATTATGGAATGTCAAAATGTGTTTTTGTGACATTATTTATCATTTGAGATTCCTATGTAATTATTTTGATGTCCTAATAAAACTTTTTTTACTTTCAAATCCGTACTTTGTTAAATTTGTAGATACTTCAGCAAAATTTTTTTTTTTCGTGTAAAATTAAATAT
>Ga0157364_1008174_pt1 | contig 10838 bp, 6 predicted proteins | sample AttsexASBM2_FD_111476 | JGI IMG/M metagenome (GOLD analysis project Ga0157364, IMG submission 111476) | Fungus gardens microbial communities from leaf cutter ant in Ribeirão Preto, State of São Paulo, Brazil - Atta sexdens ASBM2 | ecosystem: Host-associated > Fungi > Mycelium > Unclassified ... | reverse complement strand
TGTGTGTGTGTGTGTGTGTGTGTGTGTGTGTGTGTGTGTGTGTGTGTGTGTGTGTGTGTGTGTGTGTGTGTGTGTGTGTGTGTGTATGCAAATGCGAGACACGAGAAGCATATGGTTACCTATATCTGCACCTTAAATATGCAATGAAGTCTTGTTTTTATATCGGCTTTATCTTCACCTAGAGAATTATGCTACGTTTGTTTCATATTCACGTAAGCATCAGTTGAGATACCGCGGATTATGAAATGTAATCATATCGATCGCAACCGAAAGTGATACGTTTTCTCATACACTATTAAATACATACTATCAAATTGTATTCAATTCGAGTTATTTTTCATTATTTCTATAGGTCACTAATTCTTAATATATCGTTTATTTAAAAAATAATGGGATTAAAATATTTAACTTAAGAAAATATATTAAATTTGACTCAAATTGAGTTTATTATTTATTAAATGCATACGTTGACATAGACGTTATTTACTTTGAAACTAATGGATTTACATTTTGACACTCGTGAAAGTTAAAAATAATACAAAATATTTTTTTTTTTATTTAACTCAAGGGATTGGGTTGCTCTTTTTAATATTTAACAGTGCGAATTTTCAAGCCGACGTGTAAATTAAAGCGACGCGAGAAGCGACACGAAAAGAAATGTCGAGCTGTAAAATAAAATCTTCGGGGCAAAAAATTATTTCCAACTTCCGAGAAATCCATGCTCAAGAGAAAGTGCATGTTGACGTTCAGACATCTTATATATCAACCCTCATACCTTTTATCGTGATGTTTCACAACGTCAGTATAATATTCGTACGTTTTTCAGAACACGTGCACAATCATTTTATTAACCGCTATCTGACAGCGAAGAAAATAATCCCACCATGTGGATGGCTTTTAACGCATCTCTCGAGGTTACCATATTGCTTCGTTTGCAACCTGCGCAATTGGGGAACGAAATTTCATTCTCTCTGAGAAAGGAGAAAGCAGCTCGACGACGAGACACAATGCACTACAGCGGAATGGAACGGACGACACACGTGTGATATACCGTGCAACCAAGTATTGCATACGACAATAGAAAAGATTGTATTTTAGACTTTCGATACTAGATGAGCGAACATTAATTCACTTCCACAGCAAATTGATAAAGAAGACATTTATGGTTTCATTTTTACTTATTGCATCGTCTTTTCTCAAGAAAGAGTATTTCTTTAATCCTTTTTTTCTATAACTCTGTTTATTCTAATTCTTTTATTCTTTGTCTCAATGTAAAGCCATGATAAAAGAGAGGGTCGTCAAAGACGATCGATCGTGCTCGTGATGTTGTAGTGCACAAGGAGTGCACGGGGTCAGTTACACTCGACGACATATATTTCCAGTGTAAAGACAAGAGTCTCACCGACAATATTTAGACGCAATGAAACATTTATGCAATTATACAGTCTGTCTATGTGTAGTCGGATATATTAATATTTACACACAGAAGAGGATGCTGTTTGAAGACGTACCCCCTGAAGGGATAACAATATTATGTCTTTGTCACGATGTTTATAGTTTATAGGTAGCTTGTAATATTTTTCTTTGTCATCCATGTTGCACACGGCTTTTAGCGAGTATCCAGTGATATCGTGTTACGAAAATTATATGCCCTTTGTTTCGACAAATATGTTATTGAATGTCCACGCGTTGCTTTTTCACATTAATTAAATTACAATTAATAATTAAAGACTGACTTTTGTTATGTTACCAGTATTTCGCATACGACTGTAATTACACTCACAGCGTAACATAAAATTTTCTCCGCAAAAGTCCGTTTTACACATATTATTTCACCACGAGAACTTCCTATTCGTTTAGTGATTCGATAACTCTAATATCGATATGAAATTTCAATGCCCGGCGTAGCTTTATTCTCTTGGAATAATCGGGAAAATCGACGAGCAACGCGCGTGCCATTTGCGTGTATTACAACCGATATGGAAACCAACTAATTTGATATCTGAATGACATTCGTGAGAAACACCGCGCCGGGCTCATAAGAGCCGCGTATATCGGCGACATTACCGAACGAGGTCGACGGAGTGCTCTTGAGCACGCACGTGCCATTTGCGGAAGTAGGAATCGGCGAAGGGATGAAGGGGATATACACGACGAATATACTAGTTAAGTATAGAGCGAATTTACGCTCATCGTTTCGACGAGTGTCTCGAGAGAATCATGCGAAGATGATGCATAAAACCAAGAGGTTTTCGTTTGTTCGTTTAATTCGATTTAATATTTTATCGAATTTGTTTTAATTTTTCTCAGTGAAAATCGACATAGTTTATTATTATTGTCTGTATAAGATCTATTTAATTCAAGTTAATTGAAAAACTAATTAATTTCTAGAAACACTGTTCAATTTATATATAACTAACTTAATATTGTTAAATATATAATGTAAAATTATAATTATACCCAATTTGAGTTATTTTTAATAATTTCTATAGGTCGCCATTTCCTAATATGTCGTTAATTTAATTAAAATAATGGAATTAAATAATTCAATTTCAGAAATGTATTAAATTTTAATGAAATTTAGTTTATTATTTATTAAGTGCATATACGTTTATACATTCATATAAACAGCGTTTATATATTAATATGAACGCTGTTTACTTTCAAATTAAGTGATTCAGCTGCAGAAACGAGTTAATTAGATGTGGCTATTTTTAACCACATGTTTTATAATAAAATAACACATTTTGACACACTTGTTAAAAACAACAAGATGTTATTAAATTCAAGAAATTGATTTAAATTTGATCCTTTAATATTTACGTGAATCAAAATGGATGAATAAATGGTATGAATACTAAAATATATTTTAATAAGAATAATCCAAATTTGTAAATGTAATATGAAGAAAATTTAATTGAATTGTTTTGATGATTTCCTTTCATTGTCATCATAAATAAACATATAATGTAGGATTATCATTACGACAATTTATCACTGGTATTTTTTATTTACTTTAAACGATTCAGTTAGGACGATCATGAAAAATGAACAGTGTAAATCCGCCTTCAAGAGTATTGCGGATAGTGGTAGAGGAACATGGGGATGAGACGGAAGGCGGAGAGGCTACCTGGAAAATTACCGCGCCAGCGGCAGAGCGTCTCGTTAAATGCATTCGACTGTTGTTTTATTAAGCGTAAGCGTAATCGCTTTAGCGATGCTGAGCGCAATCGCACGGGGCGAATACAGCACTAGCGAATTGAGCTGCCGGTGCATTTCGCGAGATTTCCCTCCACCGCGCCATTGCAGCTCTCAGGATTGCGGGACACACAATCATGGATGCCTTGGTAAGCTCGTTTCTTACGAATCACCAAACACGCTCGTCGAAACTTTTACGAGGAACAAGATCGATTACGAAATGACTTGGAGAATGGGAGACAATTCTCCTTCTTGTACTGCTCGCGTAAAGGGTGAGACCGAGAATGATTTTGAAATCACAGAAACGAATCGGGTATATATCAAATTATTTTCATTCGCGAGAGATCGAGGATATACGTTTTAAAATACATTTCAGTACTCGCCGTCGAAACATCCGCAAAAATGTAATCAGCTCACAGAATCAGCGTGTTCGCTGAATTCTACTTTTTTTTTCATTGGAATTTTCCGCATTGTTCATTCCTAAGTCCTAAGCCCATTGTAACGCGGTCATAGGAAAGGGGGATGCTCATGGTGCACGCGGAAAAGCCTGGAATTTCGTCCAAACGAGCGTTACAAAGGGCGGAGTCCGTGTTCTTATTTTACTGCCCGGAGAGGAGAGAGGGCGATGCAAGAGGAGGACCGAGAGACCGAGCTGGACGGTTCACGGTAATTAGTACGCGAAGGAGGGGCTTTTTAGTCTTAAACGAACTAGCTTGCCGGGGTTTATCCTGAAAGTAGTGTCGTTAAGCCGCATAGACAAAGAAATGGAAGGAAAAATACGAAGAACGGAGACGAATGCTGGCTGGCTGGCTGGCTGGCTAACTGGTCGGCCCGACGCGGTGGGCAAGTCGCTTCTTGCGGAGATTTTAAAATGCAGCCAATCTTGCCAATGTAAAGACGATTGCTTGCGATGCACTTTATTTCGAGACACGAGCAAAGTAGATCAAAAATTCCCAATGGACTTGATATCGACTTTCTGGAAGCCAATTGACTTAGAAAAAGAACTAGAATGTCAAAAGATTGAATATCACCGGTTATACAATCATCTTAAATTCCTCATTCTGAAATTCCATAACCGTTTCCTAATTTCCAGATAAAATTTCATAATTTTCCTTCACTTCCAATATTTAAAAATTTTTTGTATTTTCATCCCAATTTGGAAACCATTAAATATTTTGTTGAGCGACAATTTTTAATTATTAAATATTTAATTATTAATAATATTCCAAAACTGCGTGTAGTAAACTTACTCATGTAAGTGTGTATCTTACATTAAACTTTTTTAAAGTCAAGAATTTTAATTTTCCAAAAAATTTTGCAAAATTCCCTGATTTTTCCCTGATTTCTTTGACTTCCTTACTTTCCAATTTTATGATAATCTTGTTTTTTTAGTAAGAAATTCATGAGATGACAGAAATTTTTATTAAAAAATCAACAAATATAGAAGGTCTGAGAAGGTTCTGCGCTAGATTAAAGATCTTCGTAGCAATGAATGATCTGCGTTTGACTCTCATCTCAATTTCACGAGCGTTGCATATTTGCCACGAAATTACGGCGGCTCGTTTCACGGGATAAGATGTACACGGATGAAATCGCTTTGCGGAGATCCTATCGCATGACGTGCAAGAGCGCACAACACCGTGAGATGAAATTCGACTTTGGGTAATCGAGAAAATCCGGGATCGAGAGTATCGCTACTCGAGTAGGGTAACGTTAGGGCGGAAGTTACCTAAGAATCCCCTCGACCGTAATCCACGTCGTAATCGTCGGCTATACCCACGGGCCTGGCTGGGACCCAACTCTATTTTCTCGTATTCAAACTTCCCTCCTCCTCCTCCTCTCTCTCTCTCTCTCTCTCTTTCTCTCTTTCTCTCTCCCCCTTATCGTTCAATTTCTACACCTCGCTTCACCCAACCTGGCCGCGCATCGTTTTTATAGATTTGCACAAATTCACGAGATACCTCCATGCACCACGATTTAAGGTGAAATTACGATAATTGAGCCACTGTGCGGAATAGCGATGAGAGCCGATGAGAGAGAGAGAGAGAGAGAGAGAGAGATAAAAATAACATTTTGGAATATACCAGTTTTCATGCACAATTATTTCAACGCGACTAACTTTTCTTTACCGTGGAGAATGCTGCAATGAAATAATTGAATTTTACAATAGACAGATTCTGTGAAATTTATTTTTCTCTCTCTTTAAAACAGAGGAAATATATCTTTTACCGTTATTTCGTTAAATGATCTAAATAGTGCAAGTAACTTATTATCGTCTGTTATTTGATACACAATACACCGTTATGCCAAATACGAGTTATTTACTAGCGGAAATTATTGAATATCCTGACTGTCACGCATACATTCTGCGACATTTAAAATTGACCTTTCCTTTTAAGATTCCTTCGATTAAAAATTAGAAGGTTTTTTAACATAGAGAAAATTCTGACAAATGCCTGACAAAAAACTCGACGTGTCTTTCAACTACTGTACAGTTACATCGTCAATTAATTTCTTTGAGCACAATTATTTTTCACAGATAATGCAAACGTTGTCGTAGTACGATCTTTCCCTCTCTCGGTGATACAATGCTTTCTGTATGTACCGTATAAATTTCTGCATGGCTACGCGTTGATAATTCAGTCCCAGTTGGCATAAAGGCAATATGCGCGCGGCAAAGATACTTCGTACGAACAATGCCATTATAACCTGTTGACTCGCAAACAATCCAAATAATGTTTATAATGGCTTTGTATACGAGGTAAACTATATTGGCAAATGCAACGTTATTGCTTAATGGGAGATTTCTATTATTTTGTCAATGACGCTCCTAATATCGATCCATCATGCGCGCGAGACAATCTTAAAATATAAAATATTATTGAAACTTGAATGAGGTATGTAGCGGTGCGCTTATTCTTTTGATTTTTGTGACGTCCACTTAATGTTTCAAAATCATAAAATATTAAATTATATCATGTAACCCAAATACTTAATCTAATCTATCACGGATTATTATATTCTTCTCTTTTAACGAATAACATTAAATTTTTTAATTTTAAAATTTTTGCTCGTGCAACACTATTTATAAAAATCTATATCTTATTTATTTAATAATAAATGAAATATTTAAACATATGTATGCCATCGCATTTTTTCATTCGTATGATCAGAAATATTGTTATGGAATATAATATGCGCTGATTTGTAACAATATATTTTGCAAATGACTACATTTCTATTTTCAAATATTTCAATAATATATACATTCTACAAATTTGGACTGGATTAAGTAAAGCGTATGGATAGCATTTTCAATCTATGTTATTAACGTTTCCCATGTTACATATTAATTATTATAAAAGACTATATAATTGCTATATAAAAGTTATTTATATATGATGCGACATTAACATTTATTTTAACGAACGTCAAGTAAAATTCATATTTTAATAAAAAAAACCAATGGAATAAACGCTTAAAAAAAAACGCCGCTACACGCTTATTACTTTTAAAACCGACAAATATGTTATATTACATTCACGATTATTTTATCACATTCGGAGTCATGAATGGAATATCAAGGGAATTTTTTTACTCAACGTTACATTTTTATGATCGGCGTAATTTAGAATATCAGTAATAAATTTTATTGTGAAAGAAAAATTTTTAATTAAATTAAATTAAATTTAACTTATAATAGCAAAAAAGTTCAAAATTGTGTTTAAGTTATACAATTGAAATCGAATGCAAAATATAATTTTGTTCAACTTTCTCTCTCTCTCTCTCTCTCTCTCTCTCTACATATTATTTAATTTTAAATTTAATTTTGTCAAATTGTATTATACATATTTGTGTTTTAATAGAAAAAAAATTTAAATATGACAACATATATAATTTTTTTTTATAAAAACTTTATAAAAAATAATATACACATAATATATGTTTTACTTGTTACAGGTTGTGTAATTTTCAAAAATTTAATTTTTTCTATTCATTATGATTCAGTAGCTATCAGATTGCCATACATCTTCGCGACAGACAATACTAAATTGTCGAGGTACCAGTATATTCTCGACCTCAAAAATTCGAAAGATGAAGATTGAAGCACCGGCTCGTCGCATTGGTGCAATGTTTTTTTTATACGCGGTATCACGGTGCAAACGTTGGCTTATCCTGAGATAAAACCGACATCAGAGTCACGTATACCGATGCAACGTATGTTCGTCAAGACGACGCTCTCTCCTTTGCAACGTCCATCGTGCAGATATAATATATGAAGACACGAGAGAAGAAGACGCTAACCAAACGAGCGTCGCTTTCTCCTCCTCGCAGTGTTGCCAGTGATAACATTAGATAATGAGATTCTGTCTTCTTCATAAATCAGAGGATACTTTCCGGTTGTATGTTTAGATCCGTTTTAAATTTTTAATAATCTTTGAGCACCAAGTGTATATCATCTTATTATCGCTTAATGGTGAAAAAAATCAGATTTGCAACTAGCTACATTCAAAAATTTAAAATTTATGATGAAAGACGAGAGTTGTCCAAAAAGTATAGCAATAAATTTTTTCTTCTCATTCATAATTTACAATTTAAAACTTTAAATATTTCACACACATCTTAGGCTAACTTCTTAGATAAATGAGTGATATTGATGCAAGAAGTGAGGAAAATAATCGTAGAGAGATAGAATTTGTCGACCGTATGATCGTAAAACTAGGAGTGGGTAGGCGCGCGATGCCATTCGACCTCGGTCACTTGTCCTTCCGGTCACGCGAAGTCCGGTTCAGGGACTTAATACCTAGCGGCGGCTTCGACGTTAATTGGCTAGTCGAAGGTGGTCTGGCTGGACGAGAAACTTGTTCACCGATCGAACATCCAGCACGACATCGAGGTGTCGAATACCACGTTGGAAAGGTTAGTGTCATGACATCGATCGTACATTTTCATTTTGATTACACATGGAAAACACCATTTTGTTGAAGTACTAAAAATTTAAACTACACTGTTAAATCTATAGTGTCAAATTTAACCTAACGTGAGTCGCCACTGCTCCTACTAAATATATCGTTATTTTATATTAAAACAATGGTTATATTTGACATTATATAGTGTCAATTTAACACTATATATATAGTGTAAATTGATACAATATAGTGTCAAATTTAACTATCGTTTTAAAAAACGATATATTTAGTAACGATATATTTAGCAACAATTATTTAGTAGGAGCAGTGGCGACTCACGTTAGGTTAAATTTGACATTATAGATTTAATAGTGTAGATACAGATTTGAAAATAATTTTGTTAAACTATCGAATAATTATGTCAGACGCTCAAGCAATGTTGGAAAAATTTTGACATTCCAACAATCATTTTGAACAACCATTTTGGTACATAATCATTTTGATGTAACAAAATCATTTTGAGCTGTATAATATAGAAAACGCTTAAATATTGCTAACAATGCTGCAAAAAGTTTTAATATTCTAACAATCAATTTAAGCATTTTAATTATTTTGATGATTTAAAATACTCAATCATCGTTGCATATATCCTCAATTATTACAGAGATCATTGAGATAATTAGCGAGAGCATACACCTAATGAACAGATACTAAAATCGAGGTAATTGTAAATATCTCACGGGAACGTTTCAATGAAGATCCGCCATAGTACCTGCTTGAAGAACTCTTTACACAACGCGAAGTGAGAACAAATAGTACTATCTCTTGTTGTCATTTACTCTAACAGCGAGCGAGGTGCCGTAATCGAGCGTGTAATGCCGTTGCTTTCAATTTCGGCAAATCACCGTGCAATCCCGACTCGAAAGGAGCCACTACTTGAATAGCGGCTGCTCGGTCACTTCGCCGTGGCATCTTTTTAAGCTTTTAAGGACAAACGAAGCAGCGAGAATAACGAAGAAAAACAATGGGATTATTCCGCCCACGCATCCAGCGAGAGCTTTGCGAGACCGCGAAAGCTCCGCACGTCGGCTTGTTTTCTGCGACGTAATCACATTCTTTACGTTAGCCGACGTTATTCTAAAACTCAAGGTTTGAGAAAGAAAGAAGCGCCGAAAGAGGAAGAAAGAGGAAGAAAGAATGGCTTACCAATAGGAATGAGCGACGGATAAAGTTAGAACAAACGCGTTTGGTTTTTCTTAGAGTTAGTGTTAGCTTATATATTTTTTAAAAGAAAATGAAAAGAAAAAAGACAAGAGAACTGATTTCTTAGAGATGATTACCTCGGCTGATCAAGCTATTCGAGTCCATTCCATAAAAATGTACTAACAACCGGAAAAAAAAAAAAAAAACAAAATTTCATCATCTGAAATCGCAAAAGAATATCTATGGACCACAAGCTCACGGGGCGAGAAAGCCGTTTGTTCAAGTCCGCGAATTTTCCGAGGCACGAACGATCGCGAGAAAAGTTGCGCGTCAGAAGAAATAAATTCACTTTTCCAATAATATCGACGTCCTCGAGCACGAATCACGTAATTCAACGTTCACCGCTGCATCGACGTTAGTTCATTAACTTGTTACGTAGTTGCATGGCGGACGTTCGATATCCGCGTTATCGATTTTCAGTCGACTTCGATGGCCGAACGACACGACGTGGAGTATCTTCGCGGATACAAGCTAATACTCTTCCGTCCAATGCTTCTTCCTCACCCCTCTCTCTCTCTCTCTTCCTCTCTTTCTCGGGTTGAAAGACGCATATACGTTCTTTTTCAACGATCTCATCGATCGTGCGACCTACTCATCGTGCACACGTGTCGCAGGTGCCGCTTTATAGGTGCCTGTGTCTGCGACCGTATCTAGGCATCCAACTAGGCAACTCGTGAATTTATCACGACGTTTTCTTCCGCAGTTTTCTTTATATGCTGACGGTATACACGCTGTACGCGTTGTGAATAAAACCGCGGGGTGTCATCAAATAACTCAATTATTATCAAGTAAACTTACTACTCCCAACCACAAATTTTAATATTCTTGCCTTCCTGGTGTTTTAATGAAATTTAATATTCCTCATTCCGCGTGTGTTCTTTAAAAACTTAATTAGATACTGATTAATTAATATAAAAGTTAATATAGATTCAGGTAATGTATATATAATCGAAGTAATTCAATTAGATTAAATAATATTTTGGAATTCATTGTATATTAACTCTTATATTCCCTTATTTTAAAAGTGGCACAGTCAAAAAAATATAATTTTCGTATTATTACTATTAATGGTTTAGGAAAAGATTACATCAATCATTAAAAGCAAAGTAAAACTTCACAATCCGTCCGCCAAATAGCACATACGTTGTTCTTAAGGTTTTCAAAGAGATTATATTATCTTCTACAAAAGTGACACATTTTAAAGTGTGTCGTTTTTGAAAATAAGAAGAATCTTCTACAGAGAGAGAATCTTCTACATTTAAGAATCTTCTACAGCCAAGATAGTTTTTATAATTGAAATTTGAAAAAGAAATTAAGTGCTTTATTTTGAATTTAGTCATTTAGCTGATCAAAGTAAATATAAACTGTTTTTACAAATTGATATGTCACTTAAATTATATAAATTATTCTTGATTTGTTATAATTTTGTGAGATATCAAAATCGTCAACTCAAAAGGGTGATTTTTT
>Ga0157364_1008173_pt1 | contig 10840 bp, 5 predicted proteins | sample AttsexASBM2_FD_111476 | JGI IMG/M metagenome (GOLD analysis project Ga0157364, IMG submission 111476) | Fungus gardens microbial communities from leaf cutter ant in Ribeirão Preto, State of São Paulo, Brazil - Atta sexdens ASBM2 | ecosystem: Host-associated > Fungi > Mycelium > Unclassified ... | reverse complement strand
CATTTTAGAAGGCCAAATGTTAATGCTTTAAAACCACAAAAAGGCGGGAAGATATATAAAATTTAAATTGTTATTTCGGTTGTATCAAATCTAAAGCTCAGAACTTTTTTGTACACCTAATATCCCCTTCAAGCACTCCCCATCTACTGCAACGCACTTATGCCAACGCTTGATCCAGCTCTCGAAATATTTCTGGAATTCTATTGTCGGTATAGCCATCAGAGCCGTCTTCGATTTTTCCATTACCTCCTTTCGACTGTTAAAACCATTACGTTCCCCGTAATGGTTTTTTCATGCCACTCATAAATGGCTGTTTTCTTTAGAGTATCACTGCCGAAACAATTTCCCAACATTTCCAAGGTTTTCATACCATTGAATCCATTTTTAATGCAAAATTTAATACAAACTCGTTGTTGCAAATTCCATTTTTAAAACTGTAAAAAATCGAAAATACGTGCAGAGGTAGTACTCAAGACGACATAACTTTTACAAATGTCAAGCTATGGTGATAAAATTTGGTAGGAATGTCAATGATAGATGTGGCAACCTAACAAAAAAAACAAAACTCAAATCAGCTGACTCAAAGCATCACCTGGTGATAATTCCGGGAACTTTTTGATCAAGATAGTATGTAGTTTTTATATTGTAATACGAACGGTAACGGTACGAATAATTGAAGAGCCGGATTCTATAAGGGGATCTACGCGCAGATCTTGCGGAATATTATACATCGGACTAATTTTGGACAATTTTCAAATTTCAATTTTGATGATTGATACTTGTAGAGAATGTCATTGCGCACACAATTTTTGAGATATAACTGTTCAACTTGTCAGCGCATATACAGCCTGATTTCGTATACGAGATTGCAAAGTAAAATTATTCATATCCTTCATATTATGAAAATTCCACATATAATTTTTGTAATGATGAAGATTCTCGAGTTAAGTTTTTGTTTTCTTCATTTTATTTCTTGTTCGCGATACATATTTGTCTTTACCTACATTGACAACAACGTCGGATCGAATGAACATAAACTTACTAAAAAACTATTGGGTTGTCCGGAAAGTTCGTGCCGACTAACTTATATAATTTAATAAATGTATACTAAAATTTAAATCTTCTGCGTTTCAATTTTCTTTCAAAATCGGCACGAACTTTCCGGACAATCCAATAGATCTCTTTTCGCTCTATCAATAAAAATCAATGCTCCGATCGATAATGATGGCGCTCTCATCGATGGTAACTCTTCGGTTGATGAACGAAGCTACTTCTTTCTAAGTTATATACTGTAAGCGCAAATGCGAACATCTGGCCTTAAAAGTTTCTTGTTATTTCAACTTACTCACTAAACAATCATGACGGAGCATCATTACATATTGACACATAAATTTAAACTTAGTGACGCTCGGACTAATGTATAGACTAAAACTTAATTGAAAACGCCGGTATGATTAACGACGAAGAAAAAAAAAAAGAAAAAAATAATTGAATTTAATCCTTAATAGGAAGCATACAAATTTTACAATAGTACGGGAGTACGTCGTAACTCACGTCGGTGTTTACTAACACGAACATTGCCGTCAGAACCAGTATGGAGTTTAATTATTCTCGCCATACGCCATTTTAAGGATGGAAGATCATTGTCCTTTAACAGCACTAACGCGCCGATATTACCTTAATATTATTCTTTATTATTCCTTATAATTTGATTTCTGTTATTTGTATCGATTCTGAAGTTGCGTTAGGTACTCGCTGGCCCAACGTTTCCAGAAATTGTCCCGCATCATTATCTGCGATAATAATTGAAATCGTGTTAGCCTGTTTATAGACACCTCTGTAAGTAGGGCTCTAGAAAGGAGTTAATTGACTTGCCGATAATAAAGTGTCCCAGTGTATTTCATAATCTTGAGAATCATTTAAAAGAGAACATAACGGGCGTGAGTTTAGTACCGCCTCAATTTGCAAAAATTGTGCTAAGTTCTTCGAATGTTAACAGATTATTGCCAACAACACACTTCATATGAGTTTTTGCCAACCGTATGGCCGTTTTCCCAGGCAGGCCCTGCCCATATGAAGCGAGTTGGCAGGTATAAAGTCATTACATTGTTTGCTCAGTTAAAAATCGATCTATACGATCGTGTTTCTTATTTATCATTTCGGTTAATGCTCGAAGTTGATTGCTTGCACCTATGAGATTGGTGTCATTATCAGAAAATAAATTAACGACCTCGTCTCGCTACGAATCGTTTTAACGCATTACAAGACTGCAGTGGTAGTCAAGTCGCTGACTATTTCTAAATGTGTAGCTTTAGTTGTAAGCATACAAATATACATACAAATATAGATACGCCTTTCCGGTTTTAATTCGCGATAGAGAATGGTCCGGCGAATCTATTCCGGAATTGATAAACGGGCCGGCGTGACGCGTTCCTTGGGTAGATCTCCCATTAGTTGAATTTGACTTTTCGGATGTACGCGAAAGCATGCTGTGTATCTTCATAATACCCGTCGGATTGCCCTTCGCCCCGATAATGGCCAATACATGCAACATAATTGAGTTAATAGAAGTCCTTGAAGTCCTTGAAGTCCAATATGCATATACTTAAGGTGGCAATCCCGAATAATTAATTCAATCAACGGATGGTTCGCTGATAACACTATTGAATGTTGCTTTGAAAATTCAAGATCGGAATGACGTAATCTACCCTTTACGTAATCTACCTTTTACGCGGATAATTTTTATCAACGAAAGGATTTAATGCGATGAATTTTTTTCCCCGCACTGCCCGGTTTTCTTGGAGGTCGAAAAGTTCAGTCGCGAACTCGATAATTGAACCATTCGTGCAATACAGAACCAATAGCAGCATTGCTCAATTCCCATGGATAAATGTCTAATTTTCCGTGCTTGCTTCATCAGTGTATTATTTTTGAATTGCGAGCAATAACCGATGACTCTTTAATCGTGAGTGCGATGAAAACTTAGGGAACAGTTCAAAGCTTGATGATTCACAGTATGCGATCACTGTCTTCTTCTTTAGTTCTGGAATTGGAGATATCCTTGAATAAGTTTTCGACTGGCCAATCATGATGATCTCTTAATAACCAATCCGGACCACCACAGTTTAGATTTTTTGAGACTCTGAGACGTTGTCTTTCGCGATATGAGATCAGCAGGATTCTCCTTCGATCGGACATGTGCCCACTGAGCATCGGATGATATTTATTGAATGGTTGCAATCCTATTGGCTACGAACGTCTGTAACTTCCTAGAATTGTGGTTAATTCAAAAGAGTGCTATAGTTGAGTCACTCCAATACTGGACATGATCGAATTAGATTGACAATGCTCGTTGTATATTCCTTCCGAGTTGAGCCAAAACTGCTTCAAGCAGAGGCAATGTAAGGTTGTTGAGCGGTAGATTTGCGCAGTCTCGATACTACTTGCCCTGATGGACTAATGCTACGGATGTAGATGTATGCACCGTATGCTACCTCTAATGCGTCACAAAATCTATGAAGCGCTGAAATTGATCGCACATTACATGTCTCGGAACTGAAATTAGACTCATCTAATTGGTTTTATACTGCATCCAAGTTGTATGTAAACGAAGTGGAAGGGATTCATCCTAACTCACTTTCAACTGCCATAGAGTTAATTGTTAGAGTATAATTTTTGCTCGAATGATTGTCGGACTCATCAATCCTAATGGGTCATAAATTTGAGCAATGGTCGATAATAATCGTTTGATTATACGTTGATTATTCTTGATGGCTTGAATTTTCTGTACTGAAAACAATCGTCTGTAATATTCCACCAAATTTCTAAAGTTTTTATTTCGTCTCCAATTGGTAGTGACTTGACTTCTGAATCTGCGTCTCGCTCTATTGGTTCATTGGTATTCCACTTATGAAGCTGAAAGTCTGCTGATTATAGTATTTCCGTATTATTTATAGTATTAGCTCATGCTTGAGTCATTATACCATAAAGTGCATACATCATTTCCACCAGATAAAAGGTCAACGTAGAAATCATTGAGTATGATAATTGCTAATGTTAGAATATTGACATTGATATTCAACACAAACGAGTTGATGTAAACATTGAATTGCTAGAAAGGACGCACTGGTTATTCCATACGTAACCGTATTGAAAATTTCATATCGGCTCATTAGGCTTTTCTCCACACAATTCGCTGGAGGTCTCGTTGATCCTCTTGAATAAGTACCTGGCGATACATTTGTTTGATATCAGCCGTAATTAAATCGATGCTGACGAAACCTGAGGAGTATAGACAGATCGTTTAGTGCCACTCCGATGTGGGACATGATGCGTCGAAGACGACTCGGAATTATATATAATATATCGTTGCCTTAGATCTGGAGATCTGGCGAATTTTTTCATGCTCTTCAAACATTTGATAGCGATATCATGTGAATGTCCGTGAAGCCGTTTTATGCTATCACATAAAGGCTGTCGTACTTCAAAGTGTCCGTCTTCGTTGCGACGATGTGTCCGCATAAACTCGTCTTTGCATTTTTCATTACTTTCAGTTCGTCCTGGACAAATAGCGCTTTCCTGTACCTTCTAGAAACGTTCCAGCTGATCCTCAATGTTGCCACTATTGGATGACATACAGGCGAAGGCAACCGACATGTTCTTTGATTCATCAAAGGACCCGGATAATCCATTCGAATTTGTGCCGCTGATTGATTTCTTCCCAACTTGATCTGATCAACGTAAAGGAGCTCTCAGAATATAGTGCTTCCGAGAAGCAGATCGATGTATTCTGGTATATGGAAGAATGAATCAACCAACGGTTCGTGTTGGTTGTAAATGTCGTTTATTAATTTTTGGAAGGTTATCTTTGGTAGTATCGAAAATCTGAGCTTGATCTTGATCATTAACCATATCGTCGCATGATGAGTTTCGATAAGGGCAGTAGTTCGTGTGCTGTCAATGCTAGGAATTTGCATGTAGTTTCTTCGTTGAGGTAAACCTAGACGTTCACAAAGTTCCTTTGTCATGAAATTTGACTAAGAGTTTAAATCCAGAAATGCTCGACATTCTTGGAAATTGCCCTCGTTGTCCTGCATTTCAACGATTGACTAACAATCCACGATCGCATTATCGTGTAGCGTACGTCATACTCGTGGATGGTTGCTCTGTTGATGTCGTTGAATTGGCTGAGGAGCTTTCGACTTGACTCTTCTCTTTTGATTCCGTATTCTCATCACTGGAAATATGTAGCAATGTATTATGTTTTTTATGACATCCGACACGTATTGAAATTGCATGCTTCAATGGTATGGCTATTTTGAAACAATTATAGCATAATTTCAGCCCTTTCATTTCCTTACTCTTAGTTTGAGAAGTTCTTCTCAAGTTGAGAAAGGTAGGGCAGTAATATATCTTATGTTTCTCTTCCTTGTATATTGAGGGGGAGGGGGGATCCACTTCACAGAGAATGACTCACATATATATTTATGTGATATTATTTAATAAAATATGCAATATAAAATCAATAAAAGTGACATTTCGATCGTGATTTGAATTCGTCTTGAAGATCCCTATAATATTATAAAAAAAATTGTATAGTGCTATTTAAAAAATGTAAGATGACATTGTTTTGTGAAAAAAAATTTTTCTAAATATTTTTTCTAAATATTTTTTTACATGTTGTAATTATATGAAACAGATAAATATTCATCTTACGACTTTTTTTAAAAATTGATTTATGCTTATAAATAGTATTCTTTGCTTATGATACATACATATTATGTACACACGGCGTCATTAATGCCTAGACATCTGAATTTGCAAGAGTATCGAGGCATATTCAAGACATGCGTTCCTTTCTAAATATTTATGTATTATGACTAATGATTATTCAAAAATGTAACGTAAACTTAAAGTTGAACTAAATTAAACTATACATAAACTAAACTTAATAATTTATAAATAAAATCGCTTTTAGACACAACTCTAGTAAAAATTTTTCTCAGAATTTTTCAAAATTTCTGTATGATTTTATAACTTTCTCGCATTTTTTATATGAATTGGAACTTTTCAAAAATATCCAAAAAAGCTTTGATCTATATCTTTTCTCAGAATTTTTCATATATAATGTTAATGAAATATTCTAAGATTTCTAAAATTTGTTCTAAGTATAATTTGATAAAATGTTATAAAATCTAAAAAAGTTAAAAATATTTTTTTTTTAATCATGGAATAAGAAATCTTAGAATATTTTAGAATCCATATATATGAAAAATTCTAAGAGAAAATGTAAACTTTTCGAATATTTCTGAAAAATGTATTTTAATTCATATAAAAGTTATGAGAAAAATTGTCATCAGAGAATATTTTGCAATTCTTTCTTACAAAAGAACAATACGAAAAATGTAACGTAATCTTAAAATTGAACTAAATTAAACTAATTGTGAGCTTAATAATTTATTAATATAATTAAATCAATACAATTAAATACAACTACATCAAACATTAAATAAATGATAATATAAACATGTTATAAAGAAGACAAAAATTGCACAATAATCAACTGCAATAGGAATACAGTTTATGGATAAAAAAATATGAAGGAAGAATGGAGAGTTTAAAAGATCACAAGAAAAGTAATCATCGCTCAAAAAAAAAAACAAAATCAGAACAAGATCAGAAAATTGTCGAAGCGAAAACCATTAATAAACATCTCTTTGAAGCATCTGCTATATTTTAAACGATATTGCTATTGCAGCCGATTATTCGTGCAATTTCTGTTCTCGTGTGTCCCACGTTATGTAAACTGATTATTCTATCTCTGTCTTCAGGATTTAAATTTGCATATATATTTCTGTTCATTTTTAGGGGTTTGCTCATATTATATAATTTATATAACCTTGTAAATAACAAAATATAACAAAATATATACTACAAAATACATACAGACACACACACTTGCACATACCGGTAAAAAATTTTTCAGAAATATTCGAAAACATCTTTACATCTTCTCTTAGAATTTTTCATACATCTGAATTGTTGTAAATAGTTGTGTCTAAAAACGATTTTATTTATAAATTATTAAATTTAATTTATGTTTAATTTAATTTAGTTCAATTTTAAATTTACGTTACATTTTTCGAATTATTAATCATAATGCATGAATATTTAAAATGCGCATCTTGAATATGTCTCGATATTCTTCAAATTCAGCTGCCTAAGCATTAGGGCCATTTCACACAACTTGCAGAGTTGCATAAAGAAAATTATACAATCACATTTTTATTATAAACACAAATGTAAACTACGATTGAATAATTTTCTTTATGCATATGTTTATGCGGCTATGCAGGTTTGTGTGGAATGACCCTTAAGGCTGAGTTGTCAGCATGCGATTCTAAATCAGGCAGCCTAAATCTGATGAAATGTGACGAATCGATAGTCACACAGCACAAGCCCATGTACATTTGCTCTCGGCGCGCCGAAAGCGAGCACATATACATGGGCTTATGCTTGTGTATGTGTTCAGTGTCTCGCCACGATAAATCGCTAAATTTATAGGCGTGCAGAAGAGACATTTTGATAATAAAATTTGTGTGCTACATGTCATTTCGTTATTATGTGCTTAATTGTGAAAAAGTAACATGTCTCTTATGAAAGTCCTATAAATGGGCAGAAACAGTAAGGAGGTCCTTACTAGAAAATTGAGTTTACTACAATTCCATTCAGTAAGAAATTTCTTTCCTATCTCATGTAGACGGAATGAAAATGAATGGAATGTCACCTTGGTCGCAAATTAATTTGCTTAATTTAATCGATATTTCATTATTTTAATGCGACTAAAGCAGTAATTTGCATTATTTATGCAATTTTCTTATCTATAACATTACTTTAAATACTCAAAATACAAATACTAAATTATAAGGAGCTCCGCACAATAAAAGGAATAGGGAACAGAGTACAGGAAATAAAAATTTCAACTTATCAGAAACTGTGTCTTCCATGATTCCTTTTATTGTGTGTAATATATGATTCCTTTTATTGTGTGGAATCCCTAAGAAATCCGTTCTGTGTACATGGAATGTTGGAACGACGAAATGGATTTATTACTAGAAATTTTGAGATCAATTATCTTACTTATAATATTACTTTGAATACTCAGAAATATTGAATTATAAGAGTAATGAGATATATTTTGTTACTTAAAATTTCATTCTGATGACATGGGACGGATAGAGAAAATTTTTACGGAACGGAATGGCATGTTCAGCTGAATTGATTGAATCTAAATATTGAAACAAATATTCAGAAACTTTTTTTGTAAATCTACAACGATGGATGAAATAGTGTTATTACTGTATATGTTAAAATTATTTCGAAAGGCAAGAAATGTTGGTGTGCTATTCCGATATTTAAGAGTGCGCGAAAATTTTATTTCGCTTATAACGTTTATTGCAACAGCAGAAATATACAAGAAAACGAAAATTCTGAATACAGTCAATATTTACACAAAGAATGAGGCGGCGCATCAAGGCGCAAGTGATTTAGTCTTTGAAATGCAAACGACCGATCATGAGAAGTTCTTCAATTACTTTAGAATGACATCGGAATTATTTTAAAAATTGTTGGCATTATAGTTGGACTGTATATATAAAACAAGAATATGTCGTATTGAAAAATAAGAATTATTATTAATTTTCTTCTTCGAAGTTGTCAAATTCTCAATTATCAACAATAGCCGAATCGACATAGCTTACAATCGACATGACATACCGTTGATTCTGTTTTGTCTCTATACCGTTCCGACTATGATTCCGGTGGTTCCGATACAGTACAGAAATTTCTTACGGAACGTAATTGTTATTGATTTGATTGACTTGCTTTATTTGTTTTGATACAAACATTAGTAATAGTATTACAAGGTAAAGGTTATCTCTTTTACAAAAAACGCTGTGACAGAAAATAATAACGGTCACTCCTCTCTGTGAAGAAGCAAACATGGCGATCGGCTAGAGTTTCAGAAACCCTTTGGGAAGAGATGTGTCTTTCATCATGTGCCTCGTGCGTCCTCACTTATGGGTTCAAATTAAGCGTTAACAGGAGTGAACTGATCTCTAGTAAGAAATCCATCGTTCCAATTCCAATTGATCTCTAGTAAAAAATCCGTCATATATATGGGATGGCATCTTAATACGTGAAAGTATATATTTCATTCATTTTAACAGCTGTTCAAATAATGTTTCTGCCCAAAATTAGATTCACTTTACCTTTTAGGACTATTTACTGACTATTAAGGGAGAAAAAGGCGGTTTCTGCCCATTTTTATTTTAAAGCAATCTCGTATTTAGATTTATCCAAATTCTGTCTTTATTTACAAATGGCTTGCAGCATAAATTAATGTGTCATTCCTCGCTTCTGACAATTGCAACATGGCCGCCGCGACTACTCAAGAGTCATGACATTATATGTACATACATATTATGTACTTATTCAACAAAATAATTGACCATTGTGATACATCTTAGTATGGACCTTTTTTTAGAACTCATATTTTATAGTAACAAGATGACCATTATGCAAGACATCCCAGACCAAGAAAAATCTGTAGAAAGCAGATTTTTTTTAAATGTCTGTTACACCTATGCCAACAAAATAAATAAAATAACAACAGAATTAGATATATATACATAATACTGTTGACAGACTGCTAGAAAAAACATAACAGAATTTACAAGCATCAGATAATGTCGGCAGGATCTGCTCAATTTCTGCCAATAATTTGCTTTCACATTATATCGACAGGCGATGTTAAAAAGCCTAATGCGGACGCAATTGATGACAGACTGCCATCACTTTCTGCTCGAACCTACTGATAGTCTGCTAGAAGACTGCAGACATTTTGCTATCTGAGTATCATGCGCTGTTAATGTGTAACTATTTTATCTTCAGAATATTTATTTATATTATGTATTAGGAATAAATTTTAATTTATGTAATTTGTATTAAAAGGGACCGAAATCATTAGTCGAAATGTTTACACTTTAGTTCAGAATGAATAATAAAAGTTGCGTACCGTTAATTGTATTGGTTCTCTGTTGATAATTTTTTTCTCCTTTTGTATTAAATTCTTTTTTAGCATATAAATTGATGTAAAAATCAGGATTTGATAAGATGGGCCCAATCCAATAAAAAAAAAACTTGAAAAACCCAAGATGAAATGGTGCTCAAAATTGCATCAATGCCACAAAGTGCAATTGCTGATGAAATCAAAATAATAAAAGTTTTTGATGTATAAGGATCGAAGATCAAGATTTTTTATTAGAGATTAGTAGAAATTTTTAAAAATTTCGATTCTTTCAAAACTAAAAAATTTCAAACTGGCAAGTTTTTGTTTTATAAATCACAGAGTAAACAAACAAAAACTGAAATTTTGTTTTGAAATTTTTACATGAAATTATTAAAAACTATGTGTCTGATTTTTCCTTTAATTATTTGTTAAATTATAATATTATAATGTACAAAATTTGATTTCTCAAAAATATTATTTTCTTGAAAAAATTCACAAAAAATTTATTAACAAATATTTTAAACATAATAAATATTTTGAGATCTCATGATAAAGTTTTTTCTCAATTTTTAGAAAATTGAAAAATTTAATTTATTTTTAGTTTTAATTTTCATCCTTCAAATATTAAATGTAATAAATGTATTAATGTATTAGGTGTACAAAAAAGTTCTGAGCTTTTTTTTGTAAAATTCAATCTTTATTCGTATGTAATCGTACGGAAATGGCTTGCTGCGTAACGCCAAGCTGTTCTACAAGCTCCTTTTCAGTTTG
>Ga0157364_1008172_pt1 | contig 10841 bp, 9 predicted proteins | sample AttsexASBM2_FD_111476 | JGI IMG/M metagenome (GOLD analysis project Ga0157364, IMG submission 111476) | Fungus gardens microbial communities from leaf cutter ant in Ribeirão Preto, State of São Paulo, Brazil - Atta sexdens ASBM2 | ecosystem: Host-associated > Fungi > Mycelium > Unclassified ... | reverse complement strand
TTTTTTTTTGCGATACATATATCAATCGTATTTCATGATCTTTTCTTCATAACTTTGATAACACATTTCTTTTCCTAATTATCAAATTTGTATGTTCTTTTACAATATTGTTTATTGCAAAATACAAATAAATTCCTTCTTTTTTTCTTCCTTTCTCTCTTTCTATCTTCTTTCTCGCGGCAACAATAATTCTCGATTTCTCACTCCGGCTTACTTACACCTTCTGTTATCCTTCGTCTCTGCCCACCGATTTTCTCTCCTTCTCTCCGTATATCTTCTTTTCTTTCCCTTCATCTCTATTCTTTCTCGCACATTCCTGTTCCCTCTTTCCGTCGCGCGATACACACTTCCATTCTTTCACTTTCCACGCACTCTATACCATCTCTCTCCCTCTCTCCTCTTTGCTGACGTTCCTTCTCTTAACTTTTATTTCGATTTCTCTTCATCTTCTCTCTTTTTCTCACGCCACCTTTTCTCTCTTACGTGCCCACCTTTCATCTTCGTTCATCTATCTCCATTTTGCGCTCCTCTCTCTCCATTCTGTTTTCGCATACTTCTCATTCTTCGTCTCTATGCTCCTTCTCACTCGTGTTGCTGATCTTGTCGCTTTCGCGCTCTCCTTTCATCCCCCCACAGCTCATTCTATCCACTCCGGCTTCCCTCTCCTCTCGCTCCATTGAATTACGATCGTCTGGCTCCTTTTATCTCGCGTGGAGTTCCTACTTCCTCCTCTTCCTTCTCTTCTGCGCTTTCAGCCTTCTCGCCTCTCCCCTCTCCCTCTCTCTCTCTCTTTCTCGCTCAAGTTTCTCTGGGCGCAGCGCGTCTCGTTCTTAGTCTCTCTCTTTATGTTCGTCATTCTCCTTCTCCTTCTTTCTTACATACGTGTGATGGCCACAAGAACTCTTTATCTTACACAGAAAGGTGGTGCGAAGCCCACCGAACCCCTTTGGATAAGTTCGCATGACATTAATTTTGAAATATTATTTGGATACCCCTCCTACAGGAACGCATGAGAGACTCGGATCCTCCTTTCTCCTTTACATGATAGACTCGAGGATAGCTTATAACGATAGACTCGGCAACGCAATTGATGCGTTCTTCATCTGAAGAGACTCTAACTCAAACATGTCATTTAATAAATGTATAGTTAATTAATGTATGTGTAATTAACATATATGTGTAACGTTTAAGTATAATAATATAAATTGGTAATATAATTTAAATTAATGTAATGACATATATTGTAGTTGAAGTCGATGGAATTCTCGAGATGTAATCCATCACATTGGCTGCGTTCAGCTAAAGAAGGAGCTTTACAACTATTGTAAAATTCTTAGATATGATTGATACACTTAGATCCAGTGAGGTACTAAGGGCAAGACCAATCATATTAAAGAATTTTACAACAGTTGCAAAGCTGCTTTTTCTGCTGAGCGCAGCCGTTGCTTGTACAAATTAATGAAATAGAAATAGGTAGTATAATAATATAAAACGTAATTAATAATTAATACTTATCCTTTTGATTAATATCATGATATGTCAAAATGTTAATCAGGAAGAGCAATTTTGATGTAGTCGAAATGCATTAAGAATTGGGTCGAGAATATGTCTTGGATGGCGACGTTTGCGAGGGGGTTAAAGAAAGACGTGTGCGCAGCCACGCGGAGGCAAGAATGTGAGAAAATGCATATTCGCGTAGCATTGTATTCAAATCGACCCGTCGTTTCTTCGCGCGTCACACGCCGCTGTCATTTTTTTTTCTTTCTCTCTCTCTCTCTCCCTCTTTTTCGACCCTTATCCCGATCCGATCTGGGTTTGTGGACAAATACGCCGTCGCCCTTTAAAGATCGCGTTACCCACCGATACCCATACATCCGCCATTAATTCGCGTGAATTATTCCCTTTTTAAGATTATCGGGCTTGACAAGGGGAGAGAGATGTGAAAGAGGGCCGTTCTCGTAAAAATAAGATGGAGACCGACTTTAAAGGAAAGGAGAAAAAGAAAAGAAAAAAAAAGAAGGAAGGGGATTGATCTTATGAAAGGAATTAGCAGATTTATCTTGTGCGTCCGAAATGCCGACCATTATAATCCATGTGTTTAACCTCAATTATCATATCAAGAGGAGATATGAAGAGAGATATAGGATGACAAAGAAACTTTGACTTTGGGATTCCGTGAATTTTATATCGATGTTCACTTAATTGTCCTACGTCAAGATTCAGATCCAGAAAACAAAAAGCGTTATCAATATATTAATTCCATGGAAAATTAATCATCGATTAATGTGAGTTTAACATGTACACCTTTTATAAAACAGTATAGCAGGCACTAAAAGTACAAGCCAGTATGAGAGACTTCTCCAAAATCTTTGAAATGGAATCAAATTTTGAAGAGAGTAAAATCTCACTCTTAGAAATTGAGCTATTCTTTTTCAACATTGGCTCAATATTATTACTATTTAGAATTACATTCCACTGCAAAGATTTTAGATAATAAATATAATAGTAGATATAAAACTGCGGGAATAGCAACTGAAAAGAATTCGGTATACAGTGCTGTATATGCATTTATCGTGCCGGAAATTTGTAGTAGACTTGCTTTATATAATTTTCTTATTATGATTTTTAAAGGGGGCTCCTCGTTGCATGATATTTACACACGCTCGTCTTTTAACGGTTCTTTCGAGGTGTTCTCGCGGAATGTCCGCTATTACGAGTTTGACGTTGTGAAGAAATCGAGAGAGAAGAAAGAGAGAAAGAGAGAGAGAGAGAGAGAGAGAGAGAGAGAGGGGGTGGGGAGGGGGCAATTAATGCTTATTATTACTATCGGAGCAGTAATTTTCGCACAACGAAGAGACAGAATTTTCAGTATTGTACTCTTGACAAATAGAATCTCCAGAATTATATTAAAAATCGATAACACCTAAGTGATGTAAAATAATCTAAAATATATGACAGATGTAACAACGTTAGATAATATTGACGCAGTATGACATAATTTCAGAGTAAGCCTGTGGAAGAATTAACATTCGAAGGATTTGACGATCCCCCTAGAAAGACCGTAAGAGCCAATGTGGTTCCAAGCACATTTTTTAATCAAATAAAAATTCCAACCACTTTATGTAATTGAACATTTTTTTTACTAAAATTAAGAATATGAAAAATGATGAAAAGTCACAAAAAGGATATCATTGGAAGTAAAATTGAAGAAAATTATATTAGTTTGAATTTCGCGAGGAACCAAATTGGCTCGGTCCTTCTAGTGTTAACGAATTATATTTTTTTCACATGATAATAATTGGTTCTTTTCAATGACGGACACATATAATATTTCATTAGAAGATACTAGAATATTACTCGATATTAGATTATTTCCAACAGTATTTCTCGAATATTCTTTTATCCCATTAGACACGTGTGAGTTATCGAACACAAAAGTTATTTGCGGCCATCGCCGAAGGTTGGGGACGCAAAAGGAGGACAGAAGAAAGACGAGCACAAGATCCCAACGTAGTTTCAAAGTCGGTCGCGAACGCGCGACAATTCTCAGGTTCCCGACACTCAAATGCTCTTTCACGTTTTCTTTAAGGAGAGATAAGGCGTGGACCCGACCCAGAGGCCAGACTCGTTGCCCGTCGCCCGTCGCCGCGACGTCCGTCCACCGTGCCGTCCGCCCCGCATTCGCGAAGGGTATAAGACGTAATGTGAGGCACGCACACCGCCGATAACGTACACGTATGTGAGATCGAGGGCGTGGAGCCCCTGGGCTTCACCGACGAGGCCAGAGAGCAGAGCACGAGAAAGAGCGGTGGGCGGTAAGGGGAAGGTGAGGGGGAGGGGGGCCGGAGGGGAACTTATATACCGAGGCGGTACACGGGCGGCTTATCGGGCATACATCCTCGCTCGCAGATTAGCATAATGTCTGCCGCAATGCGTAGGTACTCCCTTTCCCCGCTGTCCCCTCCTCTTGCTTCTCTCTCTCTCTCTCTCTCTCTCTCTCTCTCTCTCTCTCTGTTGCCTCGCTTTCGCCCTTTTGCCTTCCATCGTTTCTCCTCTCTTGCCCCTGTAGAATCGTTCTCCTTCTCTCTAGCATAAGATGAGAGAGACTCTCGGTATCCCGAGAGAAGAAGCAGCATCCTCATCACCATTGAGCGCGACTATCAGCCATGCAACCTTGTTTCATCAGCCGCGGATACCTGCGGCGATAAGCGCGCGCGGATGATAAAATAATAGTAATAACGGCAGCGATAATTACGACGATAATCGTCGTCGCGAGCAAAGTGACGTCGGTACGAAAATGTCGTAACGTAACATAAGCACATTCCTCATTCGATCTTAAAAGGACGGAAAATGGACCCTTGATAATCATCGTTCTAGTTAATGAACATGTTAATTAAGTCTCACGTGTGCAAATTATACCGATCGTCCCATCGGTGCGATTTAGAAATTTTTGGTTAACCGATATATGAGATACATTATAGAGGTGAAATTCTTTCTTGCATTTTAAATCATTTAACGTTTGAAGGAAAAAGATAATTTCAAAAATTTGATCAAAATTACTATACATTTGGCTGTTCAAATTTAAGAAATTGATTGAATTTTAGTCATCATGAGATTTTCCATGATTAATGAGTGTTTATTCTTAGAAATATATTTATTATATATAATTTTTTAAACATACGAATTAAAATATTTTAAGCACAAGTGTGATATTATATGTATATATCTTATTGATATTTGATAGTACTCGAAATCTAGTGATTCCAGTCTTTATGATTTTTTTTTATTTTTGGATTTTTCTTCCGGTTAATTTGTAGTCTACCACTTTTCTTCTCAAAAAATATCAAGTTCAAAGTTGATCTTATTATTATAGAGACATAATATTTGCTGAATTGCAAATAAGAGATGCATTTGATCGTGAAATAATAGTAGCGATACGATGGAGGTAGCGAATTGCAATGCAAATGATTAATTACTATGTTATAATTTTTAATAATTGATTCTTATTAATTTGCATTAGTATAATTGTATCTTTATATTTTACTTATAGTATTATATATAATATATATAATAATATGATAAATTTATTAGATAAGTTGATGAATATAAATAATTCAACATAATAATTTCAAAATTATTATTTATGAATCAAGTGGAAATCAATCAAATAAATATTTGAAAATAAATACTATCAATCATATTGTGTTTAAATGATACGATAGAAGAAGATACAACGTGAGAAAATCAAGCAATCGCGTTCAGAATTTGGGGCAGTGCGAGTGATTTCAATGCGAGTGTTATGAACAGGCGATGCGACGAATTGAGTTATGTCACATGAATATATAGTGAATATACAGGATGTATCTGAAATAGCGCCTTTAATCATACAGTGCTATTTCTAATAAAAAATTAAATTGAAAAGTCCTCTACCATTTTGCAATTTGCACAATAGTTAACGGGATATGAATTTCTAAAAATTGCTGAATAAATGGATAAAATCGATGTATAAGACGATGTATATAATATTAAAATATCTTTCAATATTCTTTGTGAAATATTTTAAAGATGTTTCTTAAAGAACTCTCAAAAATATTTTAAAGTTGTCTTATATGTTGATTTTAGACATTTGCTCATTAAATGACTAAAAAAAATATTGCGGAAATTGCAAAATGTTAAAGGACTTTTCGACTCAGTTTTTTTATTAGGACTATATGATTAGTGATTGTATGATTAGACGTTATTTCAGATACACCCTGTATAAGCGATATGTAGACATGTAACAATCGGTAAATTAATAAAACTAATAGTTATTATATTGTAATGAATTTGAAATGAATTAAATGGTACTATAAAGAAACCCATCACTTTTATTAGCACATAAAAGGACTATATGACATGTACTCATAAAAAGAAACTGTTAAGTGCTTTGCGCACTTACTCGCGTCATGAGATAAAGAAACACAAATTAAACGGAACTTAACTCTTTAATAGCACAATTCGACCAACGGTAAAGCAGTATGAAATAGATAGAGCGTATCGCGACACGTCCACATATTAAACCAAGTACGACTTAAAGTGTATCCGCTGCTGTTTTCAATCTGACTAGCTGAACATTTCCGGCAGGACGACTATTCTTCGATTTGCTTCCAACATATTAATCATAGTAAAAAATACGAAATATTTCAACTCAGACATGAAATGTAAGGACTCGACAATATAATTTATCCGGGACTGATTTTTTTTTTATTTTCAATTTGCTCCAATATTGATCAAAATTAGAAATATTTCAACTTACAATCAGGCAGAAGATAGAAGAGGTTTATTTTGTTTTTTATTTTTGCACCCCCTTGAACTAGTACATTTATTTCACTGGAACGTATATTTGTTTCACTTCAACTTATTGCACCGGTGTACACCAGTTCAGAGGGTGCAGAAATGAAAAACAGACCTAAGTACGCGATAATGCAAACAATCGGACTTGCGAACTAATGCGACGGGTAATAACACATACATGCACATAAGAGTTACCCGACGTCCCGTTAGACGCCCAACTCTCTCAGCAGGTGAAGGCAGACACCACGCAGCCACCGCAAACGTTCCGGGATCACTTCCAAGGTTAATGATCCTTTTCCGAGAGCGAGTTCCGCGCGCGGGAATCATTAACACAGATCGCCGATTAAAATAAAAGCGGCACGAGACTACTCTCGACCGCCGCCGTCGCGGCCGCCGTCGTTCTCGCCGATCCGCCCGGCTGGATTCGCGATACAATATTCATTCTAATTAATTAACGCCGTGTGCGTTGCGCTGTGCGAGTGGCGGTGATCATCGGAGTGAATCTCGGTACGGTAGAGGAAGCTGCCGGCTGCAAATCGATTGCAAAACGTGATTCCGTTACACGTTTCCACACTCAGCTATAGTCGCGCTACAACCCGATTCATAATTTTTGTTCTTTCTTTCCAATGTCAAGTAGCTTCATAGATATAAAAATAGCAATATTACTTGCTTTTTTTTATATGATTCCAATTTCCGGTTATTGACATTATAAACCAGTATTGTAAAGTTACTATTTCTTACATATCTATTAAATTACATGTGAAAATACCTAAGATGTTGAAAAAGAGTTTTTGAAGAGTTATATACATGTTTATCGAACTGGCAATGAGTAAAAGAAGTCGACATTGATCCAAGAATTTATTTTGTCATAAATGAAAACGATCTTTAGCTTAAATCATATAGATAATTCACTTACTTAACTTAATTTTTATGGTTATTTTTTTACGTAAATTGATTTTTTTCTATTTCGTATAAATATAATTTATTCAGATAAATGACCATACAAATAGAGAACATTTTATATGAAGTCTTTTTATTCTATCTTGAAATGGCTTGGAAAATATTTATTTTTCGATAACTTTATCTTAATTTTTATGCGAGAAAAATAGATTTATAATATAGAAAGATATAATTTTTAGTAAACAATTTGTATTATTGTATTATTGTATTGTTAAAATAAAATAATAAAAAATAAAAAAATTGTTTACATCTTTAAAATTAATTTTGTGGGCATTGCGATTAGATTTTTTTTCTTCGATTTAATAAATACTAAATATTTGTCTTTTAAATTTTAAATTCTCTTTTTAAACAACTTGTATATAATATATTGTACATGTTATTAAATTATTATACATTAAATAATTATTTTAACTAGTTTAGGAAAATCATTATCGGCAACTTGCTCTTGAAATCATATTTTGAGAAATTGTAAATGAATGTGCAATGCGGGATATTTGCAGAACAAGAAGGTTAAATCTAGGTGATCCGATTCACGCTCACAACGTTTAAAAATCATTTCATCCTAGTTGTTTGTCAAATGTTAAACGAAGACAAACGATGCTCGTGAGCACTGTCAGCATGAATCGGACCACGGCCGTAGGTGCGTCTGCAGACTAAGCTTTTGCGTACTCAGGAGCATCAACCGCAGGAACTGAACGCGTTTTCTGCGGGCACCGCGCTCGTAAAGTGCGTGGCCTACTGAGCCATGCATAGCACGCGTAACAATACGTTTCGTCCCGCGCCAAAGTCTAAACCTGAGTATGAGAGACGACGCCAACGGGTTACGGCGGTCCGGCCGCCGGAATCGAGTTGCACGAGGGTCCGTCGAGAGATGCGAGAGAAAGTGGGAGAGAGAGTGAGAGAGAATCAGGCTCCGGCCTCGCTGCCACTGCTATTATGGCCAATAATTCATTGAGTGACTGTCAGGCCCTCCACTGACCAGCCCTGGGCTGCCGCACCCCTCATGTACATTATGTATACAGGGTGCCACGAAAGTACGGATTTGCCGTATGCGTGCATCGCTGACAAATCCGTTAAATCGCGTTCATCTTGCATTGCGCGTAATGTCTGAAACCGTAATTAGATTACAGATTAGGAGTGAGATTTAATTTGACTTGGACCAATCGAAGCAAAGTTCACTAACTCTCTTCTGATTTCCGTTAAAATCTAATGTTAATCTTAATCTATAATCTGATCACGGTTTAACATGAATAAATATCAAGAAAAGAAGATATGACTTGCATTTATTTTCGGAGTAATTTTCTACAAGATTTGAATTGTATTATGTATGTAATATATAATTTTGTTTATCGACACTTAGCAAATAGTGTTAATAATAAAATCATAAATATTTAAAGAGCTTGAATAGAACTAGACTATCAAAGTTATATTGATCTTTTATGAAAATTATTTTTGATATATTAATATTTTTCTTGTATTAAATTTAATAGATCGTAAGTTTCTTTGCAATATATAAAATAAAAGAAAAAGCATACACTGTGTAGTATAATCTATTAAGTTATTATTCTATAAAAGTTAAAATTCTGTATACTAATATATGACTAAACCAAATGGTTGCTCGCGTAACTATATAACAATATTGCTGGTCGCGGTGAAATTCTCATCATATTGAATTTTTGTCGTTATTTAGTACCTTCTCGATATTAAAGCGAGATGACCTAATTAAAAACACGATCGGCGCTCGTAAACTACATAATAGCACGCTGTATGGGCGTGTCAGTGGTATCGGAATAATGGTTGTGAGATGCCTTCTCGCGGGAAATGCCTATCCTGAATCGCGTGCCAGATAACTGACTTGGAGCCGAGGGAAATTCAGTAGCGAATAATTAGAGATTATCATCGAGTTTGCCTTACTCCTGAATATTATTTTATTGAATTAAAATTTTCTTATCTGCTTAAAAATTGAGCCAGTTTTAAAAAAAAAGTGACTCAATTTTCAATCTCTAAGAATGAGATTTATTACCAAAAAATTTAGAAAGTATATAATATATTATATAAATAATATATAACAAAATATATATGTATTACAATTAAATAAAATACACGCAACAGTTTCGAGTTATGTACTGTTGTAAAATCTTGCACTTTTAATGCTGTATTTGATGTACATACATTTTATGATACGTGCATCGACTTATCAACGAAAGTCGTAATCTGAATGTCGATCGAGCGGCAAGCTGAACACGAAGGTGTTCAATCGAGGTCGAATTAACAGCCGCGAATAGCTTGCGCCGCCTTAAATTAACACCTTTGGTGCCTCGGCTTACACTTAAGCAGATTCTGCGGCGATCATAATATCCGTTAATTAATTTGAGTGCACGTTAATATACAGAGTACTCTTCAGAGAACGTCGCGGAAGATATCGTCGGGCAATGATGATAATAATAAATTGCATTATGGACTCAGCCTTTTAATTAATCGCGCCAATTCGCGCGCGAAGTTATACAGGGTGTTTTTCGTGACAATGCGTGATATTTTTTGTATTTGAGAATAAAACGTGAAAGAAATTTCTATATTGTTTTTGAAATTATCATGTTCACTCTTGAACTGTATTGTATCCAATAAAAGTAGACGCATAAAAGAGTAATCTAATAAAAATCAAATACTTGTAAAAATAAGACTATAAAATAATTCGATGTTAACAAATTTATGATTAGGGTGTAGTCTCGGAATTATATTCACGCGTGCAAATCGTAATAAATGCTCGGACGAGGTTTTGGAATACAGAATGTAGAAGTGTAAAATGTGGTACAGCACGACGAATAAATCGATCGCTGGAGAGCCTTTTATGGCCTTTCACTCGCACCGATAAGTATCGAAAGTGACGCACCCACTTGGATGCTAGTGGATCGTTTACATGCGAGAAACGAAAGTTCATTTCCTCATTATATTTTTTCTGGAAATAGATATCAATCAATATTACGAGTTCAACAAGACCAAATAATATTACAACATTAATCACAAATTAAATATTATTTCATTTTAAATAAATAAATTAAATTAATTGACGTTATAAATAAAAAGAAATATTATTTTATTTTAAATTAATTAATTCAAAAAACTAAACGAGATCACGATTTCGAGTATCTTGAGCCATCTTTTCGCGACACCGCGTATAAACCGCGAGGCTGATGAAAAAAAACCACTGTGTTCACAATAAGCGAAAGGTTCGCAATTTGTAAAATCGGCAGTGCGTTTCAACTGAACGCGAAGGAAGCCTTCGAGACGTTATCGTGCAAGCGCGAATAAGGAACGCAACGCGCGTTGACTACGGAAAAATCAAATTCTCAGATCGAAAGGAGGAGAGAGAGGATAAAGGGTGGTAGGGAGGAAGTCTCTCGGTAAAAGCCTCCTCCGAGAGACGTCGAGCGAGTGAAGAGAGGAGAGGAAGGGAGGAGGGGGCGTGGAGGGAGAGCGGGGGGGGGGGGAGAAGGGCTGCCGGACGCGGAGGGGGATAATTGCAGAAGGGCCTCGCTCTTGCGTTGCTC
>Ga0157364_1008171_pt1 | contig 10841 bp, 4 predicted proteins | sample AttsexASBM2_FD_111476 | JGI IMG/M metagenome (GOLD analysis project Ga0157364, IMG submission 111476) | Fungus gardens microbial communities from leaf cutter ant in Ribeirão Preto, State of São Paulo, Brazil - Atta sexdens ASBM2 | ecosystem: Host-associated > Fungi > Mycelium > Unclassified ... | reverse complement strand
TTCAAAACGTGAAAAGAAAAATATTTTCTGAATACCAGGAAAATTTTAACTACGATTTTCGAATTCAGCAAGTAAAATTGAGTAAAGGGCTTTACATAATAAAAGGAACAGGAAACAGAGAAGAATTTCAATCTATTAGAAATCATGTATTATAGAATACATAATTTTTGATAGGTTGAAATTCTTATTCTCTATTGTCTGTTCCTTCCTTTTATTGTGCGGAGCCCTTAATAGCGAATTCGGCAGACTGCACTAGTGCGCATTCAGTGTGAACTTTTTCAGTGCCACGCATTCGGCTTGTGCGCACTGTATCAGTGCGTTAAGAGATGTGCAACTTTTCACGCAAAGTAATATCTGTATAAAAAATTGTACGTTCTTGGCAGGGGAGGGGGAAGTAGGTTGAAAGTCACTTCGCCTGGAAAGTCGAAACCCATGCAATTACGTCTATCTAGCTGTTCCCTCTCCCCCAACTTAACCAAATCTTAATGAATAAATTATATAATAATGCGCTATTCATACGCTTTCAAAATATGCAAAAAATTTTTGCGCTCATTTCGTTTAACTGAAAAAACAAAACATTTTTTTGTGAGGGCTGAATAGGCTGTTATTCAACCTTCCCCCTTCCCCCCCATGTTAATAACAACTGATTTGGAATATCATATAATTTCCATTTTTGCGTTGCATCCCTTAAAGCACTTACTTCTTGGAGCAAACAATTATATTCGTCTCTAAATCGTTTATAATTTGAAAATTATACTATCTAACTATGCATAATATATGCATATCTTAGATTTATGCGCTACTATTTCTAAGCAATTTCGATTTTTGCGCGCTACAGCCCTTAAGAGACTTCTTTCTTGGAGCAAACAATAATAATCGTATCTAAGTCATTAAAAATTGCGAAAACATATACTTTACTGTCCAAAATATATTTTTTATTTATGCCTTATGAATTCTAAACAATTGCTTTAAAAGTATTTGTTCATTTATTAATAAACATGAAGTGTGTTCGAATGTATTTTCGAATGTGTTTGAATGAATTTATTTTTTTGAATATTAGATGTCTCATCGGGTTTCTTTCATCAAAACTTTCATCAAAATCTTTTTAAATGTCAGTATGAACTTCATTATCAAATTGAGAAAGAAGAAAATACATAGTACTTCTTTTCAATACTTCTAATATAATTCTACAGATTAGTGAATAGAGACTATATAGATACTATATACATCTAAAGATATTAAAACAGTATCTTCTTGTAATGTCATATTTTTAATTTATTGATTAATTGTCGGCTATTTTTAACAAAATTGCATGTGATACGACTCCTCCTTACAATTCTACCAACAAAGTAAGCCAAACGATATAAAGAGGCTATTAATATTATGAATTTTCGGAGTACCATACAGTAGAATTTTCTTCATCAGTTTTCGTAGACAATTAATATGTTTGCATCTTTTATAAATTTTTTAGTGTATGTTTAAAGGAAAGATTGAGTTAAAATTTTTTAAAAAGATCGCATTATAGATAAATGTCGCCTTAAATCATCTTTTATATAACAATCAAAATCATCTTCTCTTTATTTAGTTGTCGAGATGTATACATTCATAAAAAAATGTCTGATTATAGTCATCAAATATTGAATGAAATAATTAAATATATTGAGATAATATAACTAAATATAATTTTACCTTTACAAATATTTAATAAGTATTACCAATAAACGGTATTACCAACGATATAAATACTTATTAAATATTTACAAAGATAAAATTATGTTTAATTATATTACCTCAACATTCAGTTGAAAATTATTTCACTCAATATTTGGTGTAATTATAACTAATTAATTAGACTCTTTTTCAGTGTATGTCCATATATTTTCCATAAAAACAACTAAAACATATACCTATTATAACGACAAATTATGGAACTTACCATCGCTTTCCTCCTTAGTATCCGAATGATCATCATTAAACGGTAGAGATTGAATAGGACTTCCAATGGCTGGGCTGCCTTTCAAAACTAAGAAAATACATAAACTTGTTACAAGTTTACTCTTTCTACATATTTAATTTTTAAGGATAGGAAAGCCACTATAGTGGCGTTGAAATAGAGTTCGAGATTTGAGGCAAAGAATATATAATGAAATAATAAATTATAATAAAATCTTACTCAAGAAAAGATATACTAAGATTTTTTAAATAGACCCCCTCCCCCTCTAAATAGACTCCCACTCTCTAAAGGTTATTGTGAAACGAGAAAATTAATTGATTTTTTCTTTATCTGCTTTTCTCCTTTCCTCCCACTACTCCTCTCCCCTCCCCTCTCTCTCTCTCTCTCTCTTTCTTTCTCTTTCAAATTGTTAAAGAAAAAATACTCTTTATAATTTTTTAAATACTATACGGCACATTGAGGAAAGTCGTCGTTTATTAAATGTTATATTATATTTGATACTAATATAATTACTTTCAATATAAAATAAGTATCCAATTAATAACAATGGAGGTAAAAATATGCATAAATATACTGATCAAGGTGCGCATTAAATTATTGATATAAATATTATAAATTATATGTGATATAAATAATATTAATCTGTAATTCATTTAAAAAAAAGAAAAATCGTTCGATTAATTATAATCATAAAATTGTTTGATAAATTCTCCATTCTGTTTTACGATATTTCTTAATTTTTTTTTCTCTTCTTTTCCTTTTTCTTTTCTTACTTTCTTTGGTTTTAATTCCGACATTTGAATTCTCGATGTAGGGGGATTCACCATAATAGGATAATTTTTATTCGCAATTTTTGTATATGTTGATTTATGTTGTCTCTGAGGAAAGCTCAAAAGTGAGTCGAAATATGTAAGCGTTTTAGTGATAAAGAAGTTTCACACTTCATAGATATATTATTTGCGCGATGTCATCTGTGCTTGACCTCCTACTGCCCTCTTTTTCAGTTCGTTGAAAATCGTTATTAAAAATGACAAGAAGTTTTAATGAAGTTGAACTTTGAAAAGTTGCGTCATTCGAAATAGATTTTTTCGAAGAAAAAAGTGTGTGCAGTGCTTTCGATGCTTTCTTTTGCGAAGGATGCAAAAACTAGGACTCATTTTGATCCGTATCCTTTGGGTCTCAAGGACCGATCGAATTATACTCGTCTGCGAAATTCAGCGATAAAAAACAAACGTAAACGATAATAGATCATATCACTCATATCATTCAGCCAACCAGTATCTTACTTATACAAGATGGTCCACTTAAATTGAACATCTTGAATATTTCGTTTATTTTTGATACGAAAGAATATTTCAAATGAAAATAAAACGAGGGAGATTCTAATTGTTTTTTTTTAGGTGTAGATATCAAAAAGTTATCTCCATTTTGTTAAATAGCCGAGATTACATGATTTTTTTTACATAATATGATTCTTTTAATAATTCTGCATATGAAAGACATATCAAAGTAAAGATATCAAAAAATCAATATAGTTCACGAGATATTTGATCTCGGCTGGCACATGAAATATTAACTATCTCGTATATCATTATTTTTTCATAAACCGTACTTTTATAAACAGAATATTAATGAAAGGAATTAAAATTCCATGACTAATCGCGGCGGCCATTGGAATCGTGATGTCAGAAGCGAAGAATGACACGTTAATTTATGTTGTATGCCATTTTTAAATAAAGACAATTTGGATGAAACAAAATAACGAGATTGCTTTAAAACACTTGTAAAAATCGATGAAAATTGGCACATAAGTGAGCCTATATTTAAGCAGAAATACACGATCTGACAGCTCTTGAAACGAGTAAAATATACTTTTACATACAATTCCAAGATAATTTTAGTTTTCATCGATAATTATGACTTTGATAAGTATGAGACAAGTCACATTTTCACAATTAAGCAAATAATAACAAAATGGCATGCAATATAAATTTCATCGTCAAAACGTCACTTTTCCACGCCACAAGCTCAGTCATTTATCGTTATAACATACATATGGCGCTGTAACACACATACAAGTAAGAGCCCACATACGTGTACTCGCCGAGAGTGAATGAGACAACGAGTTCTTTCTCAACTAGTCGCTTGTTTTAAGCGACCGAAAATGCCTTCTCGGCAATCTCGACCGTTCGGCCAGTTCGGCGGCCCACGGCATCAATAAGAGACGAAGATCATTTTAAATGACATATAAATTTTAATAAATTGTAGTAATAGTGTACTCCTTCCATTAATCCAGAATAATATAAAGCATGTTAATGTAAAACGCAACAATTTACGAGATATTTAATTGTTTACGATTTTTCATGCGCGTTATATACATCCTTCATAAACTCGAATAGCAAGAATAGTTCAGTAGAAGTAGAATTTTATTGGAAAAAAATTATAAACCAGCATTTCTCTTCACGAAAATCTTCAAAAAAGAAATGCGTATGTTTGAGATTCGAAACTTGAAGAAAATATATTTGCGAAAAAAATCGAATAGTTGCAAAAAGCATTCGTTTTTCGTTTATAAAACGAAAGATATTGATTGTATAGAAAAAAGTTCTATATGAAAAATGTAAATATTCGAAAATGAAATGTGGAAACATTAAAATCGATCTATTAATTAAGTAGAAAAAAAATATAAAACACCAAAAACGTCCGTTTTTTTCATTCGCTCTCTGTTTATTGAGATTTAAACGCAAAGCGTCTTTGAAATTCTCGTAAAACATAGCCCTCGTAATGACGAACAAATTTCCTGAACCCTGAACGAGTCTGAAATGTTCATTAGTTTTTGCAAAACCATTTATTCACTAAAAATCTGTCTGCGGAAAACTTAATTTCTTCATCTTTGAATAGTCGCACAGCAATTTACAGGGGTAATTTTTCTTCTTCAAGAGTTGCACTATCACGTACATTTAATAAAAAAAAATTATTTTTTGCAGTTAAATTATTATAAAATAACTTTGAAAAATAAGTATCTTTTTTTAATATAAAAAATGGAATAATTTTAATTTGTTAATATGTTCATATTATTTGTTCATATTAAATAATCATGTGAAGCATTCAATAGCTGATATTTTTCTACAAATTTAAAAAAAAAGATTATCTCCGATTATTGTAGAGAGATGAAAATTTTTTTTTTCAAAAAATCATTGTGACTAATTTTTAAGATTAAGAATTCCATCTGGCACTAATTTGTCAAGGGAGAATTGAATTTGCTGTTAAAAAATTCTCGAATATTTTGCTACCGAAAAAGTTTATTTAAAACCATTGGAAAGAATGGAAAGTTGAGGAACTCGAGAACGCGGTGGCAGCACGCCGGGCAGAGTGGAGAAGATCGAGCCGCTCGGCAATTCGCACATATGTTAAAATTTGCTAAATTTACATTTTTTCAGTAATAAAATGACGTAGAATCATGATTTTTTTTTAATCTGGGGCTTGACAATATATAAACAAATAGTTTAACCAAATGTTTCGCAAAGTAATTGTAATCATGAAATTTTTAGTTTTCCTTTTCTTAAATTTTTATTTTTATGGTTTATTACTAAAAAATCACTACTAAAAATCGTTTAAATGAGCTACGTTTCTTTATATTTAATATGCTGTAAAAAGTGTTCAATTGGACAATTAATGTATGGAATTATCAGTACAAAATTTTTCTTTTGTGAATTTAATTGCAGATGCAAATATGACATATGTAAACAAATAATTATTATAATAAATAATTTACTAAATTAGCATAATTGTTGAAGATATAATATGAACTTTCGCAAATATAAAAATAAATTAGTGTTACATGAAGTGTTACATGAAAAATATATTTTGCAACTATCTTTTTTCAACAGTTACGCTAACATTTGGCAAATTAGTTATTTATTATTTGTTTTTTTATATATGTCATATTTGCATCTGCAATTAAATTCGCAAAAAACAATTTTATACTAATAATTCCGTACATTTAATTGTCCAATTGGACACTTTTTATAGCATATTAAATAAAGAAACGTAGTTCATGTGACTTAAATTTATTAATGAAACATGCACTCCATACTCAAACGTGATTTTTTTAGTAATAAATCGAAAAAATAAAAATTCAAGAAAAGAAGAACTAAAAATTTCATAGTTATAATTACTTTGCGAAACATTAGGTAAATTATTTATTTATATCTCGTCGAGCTACGCCAGATAAAAAAAAAATCATGTTTCTACATCAATTTATTGCTGAGAAAATGTAAATTTAGCAAATTTTAACGTATGAAATCAGAAATGCGCGAGTTGCCGAACGGCTCGATCTTCTCCATTCCATCCTCGTATTCCTCAACTTTCCATTCTTTCCAATGGTTTTAAACAAACTTTTTCGGCAGCAAAAGATTCAAGAATTTTTTAATAACAAATTCAATTCTTCCTTGACAAATTGATGTGAGACGGAATTTTTAATCTTAAAAATTAGAGCCACAATAATTTTTTTTAAATTTCTGTTTTTTCGGTTCCTAATAATCGGAGGGTATCTTTTTCGTTTTTAAAAAAATGTCAGCTGTCGAATGCTTCACACGGCTATATGATATTAACGGAATTATTTCATTTTTTTTATACGAAAAAAAGATACTCACTTTTCAAAATCATTTTATAATACAATGTAGAAGTAAATAATGGCTAAATACTTATAAACAAAAGTTAAAAAAGGAGCATACAATCAATACGCCGGTTATTTGTTGCGATTATATATTTAAAATTAGCATTACAAATTGAAATTCATAGACGTTTCGGCCGCTATTCGGTCTTCTTCAGCATATTCTACTACAATTTTAAGTCGTTAACTCCGTTATCTCCTATAATAACAAATATTGTATTAAATGATCCAGAAATTGATATTTTCACATCCATTCTGTTTTATTATTGTTTTATTATGTAAATGTTGTATGTTTTATTATGATATCATATTAGTCGCACCAGAAGATCAAATTAATGCAATACTAGACAAATTTAATAACTATCATAATAGAATTAAATTCACAATTGATTACGAAGTGAAAATATCAATTTTCTTGATGTTAAATTGTTAATTGAGAATGGAAGAATCATGTTTGATATATAAAAAACCGACTAACTCAGAAAGATACTTGAACTTCCTTCCCAATCATCCAATAGATCATAAAAGAGTAGTTATAATTCGATCGGACATTACTTTTGTCCACATCCATAATTCCATAAAAACATCTCTAATATGATAAAAACATTAATTGATAATGATCCTTTGGATAATTATCCTTTGGATTTTATTTTTGCCACGATAAATAGCAGAATCAAATTACTTTCATACAAATATAATATAGAGAGGAAAAAAACATATCTGATAACAGTTTTAATAATTACAATTCAAAAAGCTTCTTTATATAATATAAAATATAAAATAAATTGTCAAAATTGTGATTCTTCTTACATGGGGCAAACTAAAAGAAAACTTAAAATCCGAATCAAAGAACACAAAGCAGATATTAATAAACCATCTAATTTGTTATCTGTTATATCTTGCATCAATTAAACAAAGATCATGTCTTAGATTGGAACAATATTTTAATCTTAGATTCAGAATCATCGTATACAAAAGAAAAATTTCTGAGATGATACATATTAAAAAATAAAGATCATGATTGAATAAGCAAAGTGATACCGATCGATTACCGGAATTATACTTGCCCCTATTAAACGAATAATCTCCTTACAATTTCCATCCCACTCCTCTAATTTTCCCCTTCTTAATTTTTTTAGCCAATAATACAGAAGGACAGAATATTAAGAAACCTAAAAATTCTGTTAACAAGTAACGTAATAGAAAGTTTTTTCAATCCTTAAAAACTCAAATGAAATTATAAAGAGTGGAAAATTGTCAGTGAATTATAACCCCTATTTTGAGTAAAGATATGTTAAATAATCGTTTGTACTATCTTTATAATCATGTATTAAAAAAATCTTTATAACTTTGTAATTATGTAAATTCTAATTAGAACTTGGACATTCTTTATGATACGAGGATTTGCAATTAATAGGACCAACATTGTAATAGTCACGCAAAAATCAATTATTTTAAGAATTTTTTTTACTTTATACGGTTTCATAGACAACTCAACTTTTTATATTAACTGACTATCGCACATTATAATTGGGATTGAAATTTAATCTGTTATAATTTTTAAATTGTAATTTTTAAATTTATTTAACTTCCGACTTAAAATTATATAGTAGAACATATCGAAGAAGACCGAATATCGGCCAAATCGTCTATGAATTTCAATTTGTAATGATTATTTTAAATATATGATATCACAACAAATAACCAGCGTATTGGTTGTGTGCTCCTTTTTTAATTTTCATTTTATAATAGTTAACTGCAAAAAATCATTTTATTACTAAATGTACGTAATAGTACAATTTTTGAAGAAGAAAAACACCCCTAAATTGCTGTGCGACTGCTCAAATATGTAAGTAAATAAGTTTTTCGCAGACAGATTTTTAGTGAACAAATGGCTTTTTGCAAGAACTAATGAATATTTCAGGCTCATTCAGGGCTAGATTTGTTCGTCATTACGAGGACTATGTTTTACGAGAATTTCAAAGACGTTTTGCGTTTAAATCTCAATGAATAGAGAGCGAAAAAACGGCCATTTAAAATTTTTTTTTCTACTTAATTAATAGATCGGTTTTAATGTTTCCACATCTCATTTTGTAAATATTTTGAATATCTACATTTTTCATATGGAACCTGTTTCTATCAATATCTTTCGTTTTATAAGCGAAAAACTTTTTGCAATTATTTGATTTTTTTCACATATTTTTTTCACAAGTCTTAAATCTCAAACATATGCATTTCTTTTCTGATGCTTTTGAAGATTTTCGTAAAAAGAAATGCTGGTAATTTTTTTCCAGTGAACTTCTACTTCTACTGAATTATTCTTGCTATTCGAGTTTATGAAACAGGTATATAACGCATGAAAAATCGTAAACAATTAAATATCTCGTAAACTGTTATGTTTTAACATATATGATTTATATTATTCTGGATTAATGGAAGAGATATACTACCATTATAATTTATTAAAATTTATATGTATTTAGAATGCCCCTTGTCCCTTATTGCTGCTGGTGGGGTCACCGTGTGATGAGATTGACGAGAAATCATTTTCTGTCGCTTGAAACAAACGAATAATGTGAAAAGAAGCTCACTGTCTCATTGCCGAAGGCGAGCACATATATACATGGATTCATGCTTGAATGTGTGGTTACTGGTTTCGTCAGACCGCCGTCTGATTCTGTGTCGCTACCGTCAACACAGAATTCTTGGTTGAGTAGTCAGGAGTCTTAATTGGCAAAGAAAACAGTTGCTTATTTGAAAAATTATCCATTTTGCTTACATATTTTTTTTAAGCAACTTTATATGTATTTTCTTTACATCAATTGATTGATGATCAATTAATCTCATTATGTCTCTGTTCATAAAAGTATTAATAAAACAATCAAGAACTCTTAAAAATTTAATAATTATATAAGACAGGCAAAGAAGAGCCGATCCTTTAAAATATAAACGTATAAAAATTATTAATAGGAGTTAAATACGTACATGATAGGAAAACAGAAATATTATTACATGTTTTGGCTCTTATATTGAGCCATCTTCAGATATTATCCTCTTCACATCTTACATTAGTTTAGTATTATCGTCAAAGAGATAAAAAACATGATGTAATGTGTTCCAATTTATGTAGCGATCTTGAATGTTACATGGACGTTAGTAATCAGTTACTCACAAACGATTAAATGCTCGATTGTTACGGAATGATGTTCTGATCAGAAAGACAAATTCGTTTATCAATAAATAGATAAATAATTTGATAAAATAAAATTTTTTCAAAAATTATCTTTTTTATATTCTGTAAAATGTATAAACAAACATCTCGATGAAACACTCACCATCATAATCGTAATTATTGTTTCGCATGATGAATACTTCGTCAAAATCATTAAAAATATATAGAATATGATGACAAATACGTGACGATAAATTCATAGTCAGTGTGAAAACGAAATTAATTTTATACAAAGATCGAATCATCCAGAGATATTATTTGAACATTATGTTAACGACACGACACGATAGGTCACTATCTGAGGAACTAATAGATTAACAATTTGATAAGAACAAAATCAAATTTTGTTTATAACAGATGTATATAATCGTCTGTATTGAGCTTCATTAATGCTGAGCTTCATTGAGCTTCATTTATACTACAGTCCCAACAACTGAGAATGAATTAAAATGGATTGAAATTTTTTTCTATTCGAATGCATATTTTAAATAGCGAATACATTTTTTTGGATTTAATTAGATTCAATTGGATTCAATTAGATTCAATTGGATGCAATTGGATTGAAAAACTGCAAACTTCCTATTCAAAATTTTGACTTGAACAGTATTCATAATTATTTGTGTGCACAGAAAAAACTAATATTATTTTTAGATTGAAAGGCATAGAGATATGCTCTATGCAATTCCTATAAATGAATAAAAATGTATTCAGAAAATTGAAAAGCATTCATTTTAACGTGAATATTTCTGAAAATCTGAATCCATTTCAATTCATTTCAATCTATTCTCGTTTGCTGGGGTGATGGAACATTGCCGAGGATTTATGTCGTGCCAAAGATTCATAAACCGAATTGTCCTTTTAGAATCATTGTATCATCAATAAGTAGTCCGTTATATTCATTAGCTTTAGTTATATTCATTAGCTTCATATCTTCATATCATGTTCGAAAACTAATAATTACATTAAAAAATAGCTTTCAATTA
>Ga0157364_1008169_pt1 | contig 10842 bp, 7 predicted proteins | sample AttsexASBM2_FD_111476 | JGI IMG/M metagenome (GOLD analysis project Ga0157364, IMG submission 111476) | Fungus gardens microbial communities from leaf cutter ant in Ribeirão Preto, State of São Paulo, Brazil - Atta sexdens ASBM2 | ecosystem: Host-associated > Fungi > Mycelium > Unclassified ... | reverse complement strand
TTGACGCCGTAGAGAATATAAAGCCCATATGCGAAGTGGAAAAAGTAAGAGTAGCAGGTACTATTTATGATGTCCCTGGGATTGTAGCCAGGGATCGTCAACAAACCTTAGCTATTCGTTGGATCCTTGAAGCAGCTTTCAAACGACGTATAAGCTACAGGATAAGCTTAGAGAAATGTTCATCTGATGAGATACTGGCTGCTTACCGAAAGAGGGGAATTGCACGTAAGAAAAGGGCGAATCTTCATGAACTGGCTTCCACCAATCGAAGTTTCGCGCATTTCAGATGGTGGTAAAGTGAGACCACATAAAGAGCTCTTCCTCATTCAGTCAGATTATTCAGTAAGATATGGTTTTACCCTTTTCAAAATGTTTGAATCTTCATATAGAAAAAAGTATCTTCCACTTTCCTACCGTACTACACGAGGTAGTGAAACTGGAAAAATCACGCCCAAACTCGAGCCTCGGAGTCTAAAGAGGAACCCCTATCGCCCGAGAAAAGGGGGTTTAACAAATGGTGGGCCACAAACGTTTCTTCGTCCTTCTTGACTTCCTTGACAAGCTGCAAGGCGGATAAAGTGGGAACACTAGTCTTCACATTAAGACTTGGAATCATGCTTGGTCTTCCTTCATCCATGAGAGTTAACAGGTTGTTTTCCCGAGCGCCCCCGGATCGGAGAAAGACATGGAAAAAAGGTGTCCTTATAACAGGCACACTCTATTTCCCCTCTATGTGAGAGCTCATCCCGATGGTACTTTCACACGGACATGGAGGAAAGGTGTTAAGTTTCGCCTTCTAGCCATCAGTTGCCAGATTAGCCTTCGGACTTTCCTTACCCGCCTTTATTGAGAAGGAAGAGATATCAAGGTTAAAATCCATCGCTGCCGTGATGACGCAGTTTAGTGAGAGTCTGTGAGCGCTCCTAAGCATGGACTATCAGTCATCTAGGACTTATTGCGACGAAGCAGCCTACCGTAACCTTCCCATTAATTGCCGAAACAGGACTTGCTTGCTGGCAACTAAGAATCTGATTGAAACTAGACTGAAAATGCTGAAAGAACTCCTGCGGGCTGGGCAGTTGGACTGACTTTCTGCGCGGGAGAAACCTATCCCAATAAGATCCTATGGACCTCCTGGTGCTAATGGTTAGCCAGTGGGAAAGGAAAGGTAGAAGCCCCTACCTCTTATATGCTTTCACTTTTAGTGCTTATGCTTTTTTTTTTCGAAAGAAAGGAATGAGCTGGTTTTACACTACCCCGGACTGACTTGGTCTCGCGATTTCCCATTTATTTGCCTCAGAAACTACTCTTGAAGAATCGGATGAAATACTGCCAGAGCTTAAACCTATAGCTATCAACAGTCCGGTCCGCACCTTTGGTTTTGTCAACACTGAGAAGCGAAGAGCAGTTTGGAAAAAGCCATCCTCCGCTAAAGGGAATCGGTGGGGCATTGCTTTCTTTAACTAGAAATCTGCTAGAATAGAAGGCTAAACAACTTCCTCAAAAGGGCTCCTTCGGGCGGATCTTTGGGCATTAAAAGAACCGGATCTAACGACTATTGGCCGATCTAATTCTAATGCACGTGGATATCTTACCTATTGATCTGACCTTTCCTTTAGGACAGCCAGAAGGGCAGAGCTCTATGTTCTATTGAAAGCTGTCCCATCTGTCTATTAGTTCAAGCTGTGATGTGGCATTTCTTCAACAGCAACTTAACATGCACAACCTAACCACTAAGCCCTTCTAGGAGTCACCCCTTTGCTTGAGTGTACAGTCGGATTGTTAAGGTGTTCAGTAATCGGATGCTATCGAGGAAGATGAATTAGATAAGCATAATTTTTTTCAGTAACTGCTTGGGGGCAAAGTCTTTTTTTGTGGCTGTTCATGAAGATGAGACAAAGCTTGCTGTCAATATAAGAAATGCCTTCTTTGATATGTGAGGTGCCGGAGTAACCTTGTCTGATAAGGATATTTATATAGGCCGAGAGAAGAGAAGAAGATCTGATGGTTCAGCTATTTAATTTGTGTTGATTCCAATCCGATAAAGGGCTTATTTATTTTCCACGAAAGTCCTGTCTTAGTCTGCATTTTTCAGCAGAGGATATAGATATGAAAAAAAAGGTAACCGCCCGGAATTTACAGGTCTGTCTATAGAATGCCCTAAAGTTATACTTGGATTTTCTTTTTTATTTTTTTTACTTTGCTTGTTGGCATTGGCTGGGCAGACTCCTCTTCTCTTACCCCTAACATCTTCACTCCTGGGGGAGAGAATATGAGGAAACCCTACTATCAGTTTGCTATTTCCCCGGCTAAATGTACTCTGAATCTTCGCTTCGCACCTTGTCTTTCTTATTGCTTGAATCTAACTTTCAAGTTAACACTCAATGGAGAATCTCTTTTTTTATGCACCTAATACAAGATTAATCAAGTCTCTCTTTGAATTTCACTACTGCTAGTTAAGAAGGGATATACTCTAACTTACTCTCGGGTAGAGGAAGGAGCGTAAGAGTACAGTCAGACAGTAATCGCCACTCGAGGAAGTTAATAATAAGAACTAAAGCTAGTCAACCAAACTAGTCCATTCCCTTCGGCAGTCAACATCGTAATTAAAAAAATCCCTTTTCTTGAAGAAAAGTAGCTAAAAGTTTCCGCTTAGGTTCACGAAGTGGCGATAGGAATAGTGTTTAAAATTCCTTTCTAACCCCCTTTACCCTAAATTCAAATAAGGTAACCCCTTCTCTGTAAGCTGCTCCGAAGAGAAATGGATTCTTAGTCCCGCTTGTTGACTAGCTTAATAAGATTCCTTTCTCTGCCTTCCCCGGGCCAATCCTCCATAAGCCAGACCTAATATGCTCTTTTCAAACCTATCTTTGTCTATTCTGTATTCTGCCATCGTCGCTTATACCGGCATTTCCCTATCTCTTCTCGGATACTTGTTCTTTTCTCCGAGGCCCGATAGCACCGGTAAGTACCGTGCGTGTCTCCCGGGGCATTCACTATTCCTATTTTTAGGGTTTAGTCTCTCCCCGAGTGTTTTACGCCTTCTTTTAGCCGTTCCTGTCCAATTAAAGACTGTCTTTGGATGTGTACCCCTCCTAGCATATTCTTCGTTAGGGGAAAGCCCCTTTCTTTTATCATACGGAAGAAAGATCTTTTAGTTGCCTTTATGCGGTTTTCTGAGTTCTGAGATGTGAGCATAGGCAGTCGGTCTAGTCAAAAGAAGAAGGGAAGAGAAAGAAAAAGATAGAAAGAAGAATATTCGCTGGCTCGCGTGCTTGCTTACTCCGAAAGAGCTTTCCTATCTGTATATTCCTCTCCTGGTCAATTGCTTGAGGTGGTTCAATCTCTTAGCCCGTCTATTCCTACCCTACCTATCGAAATCCGTATTGAAAGTAGGCTATTACGTAAGCCGTATAAGTTATCCAATTCCGTCTTAAGTCAGAATTGTTGTAAGTTAAGTTGAATGCTTTTTGCCTGAAACTGTATACCTCAATAAATGATGTTTTCGTGGGGTAGTTCATGTGTATCCGCTTGTGTCTGCGGATTCTCCTATCCCCTAAAAACGCGAGGGCGGAAGTGAAGGTCTAGCACAATTCTTCAATATCATTCCTATTCCTCTAGCTTTCTCAGTCTTGGTAGTCGTAGCAGGGTTAACTCCCGTCTAATTCTTCCGCATCAAGTGCGGAAGTTCTATTTCTTCCTGAGTGAGTTCAGTGACTGACGATGTTGGAAGTCGTGTATGGGTGTTGTACTGTGTAACTGGTGAAGAACCATAGGCGAGAGGGCCCATTGACTTAACTGAATTGAAATCGTAGGTCTCGGATTCTATTCTGTATGTTAGTGTATAAAGATCCGTATTCTGGCTATTCCCTCTCGTAGTCGATTCGGTATGTGTAGTATGTACCCTAGTCCCTAAAGACTGCGCATTGAATTCTCTTCTTTCAAGTCGCAGAGTAGAGAGTATAGAGAGGGCCTCTCCATTTTGCTTCAAAATGTCTAATTCCTCAACCGCAGCAAGGCAATCAAAGATTCTTTTTTCGCTATGTCCGTCTGTCGGTGTAGGAGATCTAGGGTATCTTGTTGGAGAAGTTGAAATCTCTAGGATATTAGTTCTGTCGGTAAAGTATAATTCTAATGCCTGCGGGAAAGCCCTAGACTCTCTCAATAGCTATTCTTCTCAGTGCTTCCCTTCCTAACGAGCCAACAAGTTAGAGATGTAATGACGGTTGGTTCCTTACCAGGAGTCAATCCCACTGCACTAAAATCTCTCTCCTTACAGGACTTAAGGTAATCCCTTTCTGTGAAAAAGTAAGATTGATTTATATAATTAATTATGTATCCTCTTGGAAGCCTAGATATTCACCTTACCAGTGAGATTTCCTGCCGAGAAAAGACCTTCTTTATATACGAGCGGTCTATGCGAGCTCCCCTTTAACACCATTTGAAGTTCTCTGAAAGGCTTCGGCTACTAGATAGGTTTCTTCCCATTTTCTTTATTTTTTGAGCTATTGCTAATCCCTTCTCCTTTATGCCGATATTTTAACGAGCAGTTTTTATTCATCAATTCAATTTCCACTCCCCTTTTTCATTTGACTGGCTAGAGTTGCGTAGCAATTACCATGTCTTACTCTTTTGCTTTTTCGGGATAAAGGTTCTTTTTCGAAAGAAGAGCTTGCTCTCTGTAAATGGACAGAATACCCTGTGCAAGAATCCAATTCCTGACCTAATTCCTTTCGCTTTGGACATTATTTTAGGAAGAAATGCCACATCGTCGGCTGGAAAGTGGATGCAGAATTACCGGTCTTAGTCTTCGATCCTTCCTCCTCAGATGAATAGGTTGTCTCTGTTCTAGACTCAGCTGGTCTCAATGGGAATTTATATATTCATATTCATATGAAAGATACGCCCGAATCGAAAGAAAGACCAGTGGAAGCTACTCCTGTAAGGAAGCAAGGGCTTCTATGTCTTGTTAGTTCATTTGTACTAAGAGCGCTTATTCCTCCAACAGTTCCTTCTTTCAAAATGGACATAAAGGCAGGCATAAGTCCCACATCTCTTAGGCGCCAAGAGAAGAGTCTCAGATGTCCATTATTCAAAACCAATAGTAGCCCGGCATCGGGAATCATTTACTTGAGAATGGTCTCTTTGCTCTTCGCCCCTTGAAAAGAGAGTCCATTTCGCGCTTACTTGCCAAGCCTTGTCCACCCATGCCCCTCTTCCTTCTGAAAAGGAAGTCCCTAGACTGATGTCTTAGCCCTCAGACCCTTTTCTATTCGTATACGCGGGGAATCGCTTAAACTATGTTTGAAAGGAAAGATTTGACTCTCTCTTATATACGCTATTTGCAGTTCCTTCCTTGCTTCAGAAAAGAGAAGAGCGCCAACGGCAACAGCTAATTAATCTAAATCAATGGCACGTGGGAGCCTTCCTAAAAGATAGAATTGACTTACCTTGTTGCTTTGATTTTTTTTAGGACTTTGCTTCTCTAAAGAGATTTCCCGATGTTCTCTCCTCCCTTCTAGTCTAATCTAGTTAGTAGCCCATCCTCCACCATGAGTTCAGAGTCGACAAGAGGAGCTACGACCGCTTATTAGGAGAGAAACGAAACAAAGGAATCTTGAAGAGCAAAAAGGAATGACCTCGGGTCAATTCACTCGCCTACGACTGAAATAAGAAATCCTTCTTCTATACTTTCCCTTCCGGGAAGTCCTCTTTTCTCCATCCTCTATTACCGTATAGTAGGAATTGGATATTCGTAGATCGGAATCGGTTCTCGTTCTTGAATACGGCGGCGGGGCCATTTCCTTCGACTAGGAATTCCGAAAGCATCGGCTATGCTGCCTCTTAGTCATTTTGTGATGAATTCAATTCCTATTCGTCCCGAGAGAGATCCTTTCGAGCTGGGTAATCCCAATGAGAGTCGAAAGATAAAGAGAAAAAGTAGTTCTTCCGACATGCCGACAGTGTCATGAGCTTCTCTTCTTCTTTTCTTCTTCAATCGCAGTTCGACAGAGAAAGCCCTTTCTAAACCCGGGACCGGAAACTGCCTGCAGGGGATTCACTAGCAAAGGTCGGAGGAGTCGATCTATTATGCCTTTTGCCCTGAGCCTGGTCTCTTTCTCGCCTTGGGCCTGGAAGTGAATGAAAAGAGAAAGATTCTATTTCAAAGAGAGAGATGCGGGAAAGCCCTATCACGTGCACTCAAGCAGCTCCTTACTTCTTCTTTTTCTAGCCTTATGCCCCCGAGATGAGTGAAAAGCCAAGGGAATTGAAAAGAGTATCAGTTTATTATCTTATCCCCCGCTGGGAACTTACCCTTTCTTTTGGAGTCTTCTAGGAAAGGGAATCACAACTGAAATCGTGAAAGCTTTCTTCACTCGTCTAAACTCCTTCCTTTCCTTATGCCATTTAGCTGAAGAAGCAAAGGAAGGAGTTTAGCAATCCAGTTGCCACTTCACTAGCAGCCACAAAGGGCGAAGGAAAGTCGGATGAAAGTGATCCTAATGGAAGTGGAAGCTCGGGATCAAGGCTAGACAGTAGCGACGGAACTTCCGCATTAACTTTTTAAGTACTTTTACCATATCAATGCGATAAAGAAGAAAGGCAATTGCTCGTACTTCCCTCGGGAAGGGAATAATGAGAAGAATTCAGCCCTCTACTGAAAAGTGGTCGTGAAAGGAGACTGCTTTTGCTTTGAATGCTTACCCAAGCTCTTTGACAGATTCGGCTCTGAACAAATCCTCTCTTAGAGAATCGACCGTTCACTCATGCTTTCTTTCATGGGAACAAGGAAAAAGCGGTCTTATCTGATGTTGCCGATCTGATCTTTTCTTTCCTGGGTGTGGACGAGACAAAGTCTTCTTAGTCTTCCGCTTGAACGGTGATATCTATAATAAGGAATACCTGTCGCAAGGTAAACAGGAGTTCCCGGCTCAAGCTAAATGATACCGGCGGAAGGTCAGTAAATTCTTTAGTTTAGGGAAGGATCCCTAGTGCCCTCGATTTATATCTTGGAAGAAGGGAAATTTCATTTGGAAGAGTGGGCATAAGAGGTCTTGTCTCTTTCCCGTGCTTGAGGAAGCGAGTGACTCCCGGTCTTCTTTAAAGAGAGTGAAGTGAGCCATTAGCTCTGGGAAAGAAGCAAGAGAAAGGGAAGGAAGAACTATAAGGTTCGGAATCGAATCCGCTCTTTCAGCTAGTCTTCTTTTATCCTAAGAATCCGATGCAGTTAGCGAGAGTCGTGGTAGTTCAGTTCGAAAGGCAGTTCAGTCATCCGCGGGTAGAAATCCTAAAAAAGGAAAGTATGCTATCTCTCCTAGCCTTCTTTCTTGCTGTGATTCCATTTCCTGCATCAAGCCAAGTTAGCTCGTCTTCGGGTTATTTTATTTAATAAAGGCTGCTTTTAGTTCTTCCTTTCTTAAGGTAAGGCAATTCCCGAGGAATATGACATGGCTATTGTTTCAGCTCTTCTGACTATGCTTTCCGTGGTTGCTAGGAAAAGTCCTGGTGGTTTAGTAAGGGCTTTAGGAAAAGGCGTAACTGCTCTTGTCGGAAGGGCTGGGCTACTAGATGGGAAAGATCCCACACCTCGACCAGGCTCAAAGCGATGAGACGATTTCTTCTCTTCTCTTTACGGGGTTAGACTTTCTAGAACCAGAACAATAGACTGATTGACACTGCCTTTTATGATATGACTCATAGACCAACCATATTGGAATTTTCTATCATTGATATTCTTTTTCTCTTATCCTTCCATTTATCCACATCTTTCTTCTCTATTTTGCTTTAATTTAAAAACTTAGAATGATATGACCGAGATATCATATCTTAACTGGTTCGTTAGATCCATATAATGCGAAGTGATGAGTTGGTTATTAGTTATTAGTGCATACTATGGGGCAGGTCTTTTGCTAATACTAACTCAAAAACAAGGCGAATAGAATAGTAGGCTGGGTCTCTATTTTGTTTTTATCAACAGCCCTTAGTCCTCCTACGGCAGCAAATCATCTCTACCCGGGTACATAGCTTCCATCCCTCTGTCCAGTCCACTCAGCCTACATTGGGCGAGGGATTTGTCAGCCTTAGTTGACTTGGACCAATTAAACCTATTCGTAGATTGGCGAAATATTTCACCTCAGACCACTCTACCGGTCTCTTTATCCTGTGCTCGGTAATCACAGCCAGCCTGATTCATCCGTTTTTCCTTCAATACTCAGGTATTGGAAAAAGTCTTTGATACGTTCTTGTTACACTCTTCTCTTAGCTTGACTTCCCCTCTGGTCAGGATCTCCCATTTTGGAATGGTACTAAACAGAATTCATCCTTTCGGGACAGTAAACACTCCTGCGGTAACGGTGGGCGTGGAAAGGAGAGAGAACCATCCTCCAACAGTTCTTGATACGACTTTGATAGCCGACCCGGGTTTTCATTTCTCCCGAGACATGCATGAACATTGAGATGCCCAAGAGACAAGATCTATTTTTACGGCTGAGAAAAGTGGTTGAGCTTTGATCCAAGATGAACGCTGAAAACTTTCGTTCCCATATGCATATTATAAGTCCCCTATAGAGATAGAGGTTGGCTAGGCATATCTTATTGATGAGTTCTCTAAAGCTATTCCCAAACATTCTTTCATCCTCTGGTTGGCTATACCAGAGAAGCTATCTACCCAAGATAAGTTGTTTGAATATGGAGTTATAATTTCAATATCCTGTCTATTTTGCAGAGATAATGTAGAAGATCATGACCACCTTCTCTTCTCATGCCCCTTTACTTTTAGAATATGGAAATTTATGTTGGGCAAATGGTTGATTTGTTGGTTTGGAGGTCACTGGCAATAGACTGTGGATTGGGCAGTACTGAATATGAAGGGCAGTAGTTTGCAGAAGATGATCCTGAAACTTGCTTTTGGGGCTGCTGTGTACTGTATTTGGATTGAAAGGAATAATATTCTTTTTAAAAAACCAATATGAGGATGCTGTGAGCTTGCAGAAGCAGATATGTAATCTGATTAGTAGCAGATTAATGTCCCTCAAGAAGTATCCCCCTTCCCAGGCCAATTTTTGGCTCACTAAAGAATGGAATCTTCCGAATTCAATATTAAAACTTAGTCTTCTCTTCTTTCTCTTGATGAGGAAGGATCCCAAGGGGCTCTTAATGCCACACGCTCGGTGAAAGGAAACTAATTGTTACTAAAAAAAAATGGTTCTCTCCGTCCGTATCATGAGATGGGCTACTGCGCGCTAACAGCTAACAAAAAGAGGGCTTTCTTTTATAAAGAAAGAAATATGCCCCGCCGTTCAAAGGGAATTCCATATTCAAAAAGAGAAGGGCTGCTCGGATAGTAGCTTCGGTTAAGTTTTCCGGTGTAGGTGTAATAGGCTAGCCGTCATCGGTTATCCGTCCACAAATAGCGCTTCCCCTTTTTTTTTCTTTTCCAGCAGTAAATTAAAAAATTCAACAACACAAACAAGTCCAGTCATATGAAATTAGCAGGTTACAGCTGGGTAAACCTCCTTTAAACAGCTGTTTAGTCTTTCCATTCCATCGCCATTCAACAATCAAGAACAGAAATGTTAGTTTGTTCTTAAGAGTTGTATATGTTACCAAAAATTCCAGTCTCATAAATCAGGGTAGTAAAGTTTAAAAAAAAAAAAGTAGGATCAATACCAGGTTATAAAATATCTGGTTAGAGAGGACCAGGCCGATTTCCTTATTTCCTCACAGCTACCTGATTTATACTTCAAGGGATTGCTTTCAAACTCAGCACACCAGGTCGTTTTGGCGCATATGCATACGAACCATCTTGAATCTGGGGTGAAGTTTTAAGATATGGCTGAATAGAGGGAGGCTACTCCCCTGTTAGGCAGGAACTGGAAACATCTGAAGTAGCTAATCAACAAAAGTAAACTGCCCTGAAAGGGCTTCAAGTCCTACTTTGAGTCCTTGGAATGGAAGAAAACGAGGCTTTAGATGCTCCCGAGATCGAAAGAATAGAAGACCCGCCCAGTCCTCTATTTCAGTCTCAACAGAAGGTAAGAGGAAGGGCACAGACAAAAGAAGGGGCAGAAGCTGAAATAGCTAATTGAGGGGTCCCCCGGCAAAAGCAAAAATGAGAGTGCTATCGTGGAACATTAGAGGCTTAGGGAACTGAAGAAAATGAAAAGGATAGTAGAACGTTCGATTGAAAGGATGAAATTTGGATTACCAAATAGGGTAGGGGCCAATGATGAGTGGGACTCTTTGAAGCAAGAAAACGGCTGGGTTGACTGGCTAGCTCGTGCAATCAACGATAAATTCCTTCGCCTTAGTAAGCTAGCTTTGGTTGCTAAGCAAGCCTGGTTCTCCGGGCACTACGGTAGGACGTGAATCGATCATGACGAGAATGGACTTCTCCGTAATGTAATGTAATAGAGGAGTCACAGTCCAGTTCCCCCTCCCTTCTCGACCAAACGAAGGAGATTTGAATTCAATTCAGGCGGGTAAGGGCTTGGCTTGACCCTGTGTCCTCTCCTGGTCGGGTCGGAGGCGAAGACTGGCAAAGTTCATCATTCAGCGGTGGGGTCTTCATAGAAAAGAAGGCGTCGCCCAACGAATGGCAGATTTTGATGGAGTCTCGCTCATAGATAGAGGAAGAGTACGCGCGCTAGCGCGCTACGGCTTACGAAGTTGATCGGATCAGATAGCCCTTCGGGCAACCAACCAAACCCGCCACATAAAATTCCGATCAACAACTTGGAGGTATGGCTGAGTGGCTTAAGGCATTGGTTTGCTAAATCGACATACAAGAAGATTGTATCATGGGTTCGAATCCCATTTCCTCCGGCACGGAAGTGGAACGGG
>Ga0157364_1008168_pt1 | contig 10842 bp, 1 predicted proteins | sample AttsexASBM2_FD_111476 | JGI IMG/M metagenome (GOLD analysis project Ga0157364, IMG submission 111476) | Fungus gardens microbial communities from leaf cutter ant in Ribeirão Preto, State of São Paulo, Brazil - Atta sexdens ASBM2 | ecosystem: Host-associated > Fungi > Mycelium > Unclassified ... | reverse complement strand
ATAATAATAATAATAATAATAATAATAATAATAATAATAATAATAATAATAATAATAATACCTTATATAATACTAATGATAATATTAATAATAATAATAATAATAATGTTAGCAATAATGGCTGTCTAATTTAACACTTCGTGTAACCTAATGGCTGTCTATGTAATTTAACGTAAACTTCTAAAGGTAATTACTTTCCAAAAACCAACACAATCCGCTTCGGAGGCAATATCGCGCGCGACTGATCGAATTTATTAACGCGAACACGCCCGATCGACGCCAATTAATTAAACCGAAGTCTTGCTAATCTGCGCGTTCTGGATCTCGAGGAAAGGAGGAATTACGATCTAATACCGTTACCGACAATAATGACCCGGAAGTGATATTCGCGTGATGCAATTTACATACAAGATATGTACCTCGGATAAGCGACTAATAATGCTTTGTGCAATAATTCTGTCGCCCACAATAAAAAAGAATATCAGCGATAAAATTATTGTGCAGTAATATCGATTGACGTTCGCATCGTTTATAACAGCCTTTCTATGCGTAAACGGCTGCTCGATATTAACGATTTTTCTTCCGTTCTTTTTTACCGTTTCATAAAATAATTGATTATTATTATCAATATTGTCAATTGCAACGTGTTCCCTTCCTTTCGGGTTGTCGGTGATACCTTAAGTTTACGTGTAAGAAACATTTCGTCATATATATCAGGATCGCGATTTCAGGTTTAATTCGTCATATGACTTAAAGGTAACACCTACGGTATTGTGATATCTGTCTTTTCCAATATTTATCTTTAAAAAATTGTGCCACTGTAAAGGAATGCATTTGAAACGTGAAGGAGACACAAGATAGAAACGAATATGTCTGCGCGTGTCACATTTCTATGAAATAATTTCGAGCGTACCGGGTTGAATATATTCAACGATGTTACTTTTCCCATAAATTCTCGTCTTCGCGATATTCCGCAATCTCATAGGCTGTCATTAAAGCCATTTATCACGGAATTGAAACTGCTTCTGGTATTGTCACTCTATTATTATTAACATCGCGATGCGCTGTTACTATCGCTGATATTATTGGTATTACTCTCGTTGCTGTGTTACTATTGTGTCACCATTACTATTTATTGCTACCGTTACTATTACTATCACTATTGCTACTATTACTATTATTATCGTTACGGTTATAATACTGCTAAACTGTTGCCGCTGCTCCTATATTATACCATCATTTTTTATCGTCACTAATTACCGCCGCTATACTTACGTCGTCGCAATCCGCGCGCGTTTTCGTCTCCAACATGCAAACACTATTTTGACGTTTCTACTACTTGGAATGGCGCTATTCGAGCTCTCGTAATTGTTAAGTACAAAAGTCACTCTAGTTTAGGATAAATAAATTAACGAGAGTTTCTTCATTATTCTCACGAGTCGGAACAACGCTTTGTCTACCTCCGAAGCGCTGTAATAAAGCCGCAATACTTCGCTCATTTTCTTACGGGACGGGATCAGCTTTTCTGAAGCAGCGTTTCATGCTTCGCGCGTCGAGTTGCGCTCGACAATTACTATATCTTTATTTTTCGACGTATATCCAATTTTATACCCGACTCGTGAGACAAATTTTAAGTTTATCTATAGAACACAAATCGTATAAGACGTCGGGGAGACGCTGCATTTTAAAGTGAGCAAGCAGAGTATTTATGGATATTAATGCGAAACCGCTGGGATTCAGTAGGCACACCCAATGCAATCACAACCCCCTCCGCAATCCAAGTATTGATGTGAACACTAAGTTTTATGATGTAAGTCAGTGAAACGAGTAGATGATAAACCTAAATTCAACAATATTTACGAACTCATTATCCGTAATGTGAGAACGTGAGAGCTCATCATCCTCCGTAGAAAATTACCTGGATTGCCAGACGGTCAATTTCGGTTTCGCGACCGAGAATCTCTGCGTTCGCTGCAGCATCGCGCAAGCGACGACTATATCTCAAAGGACTTTACTTGGACTTTCGCTCGTTCTTCTAGATCACTTTACATTATCTTCTCTCGCGCATTAGTAGTTTCGTTTACCTTGGACAGTCGTAATATCTGCCAAGTATCACCTGTCTAAGAGGCGTTGTGTTTTCCGGGCGCGCGTTTTACACGCCAGTTTAGTAAATAAATTCGTAAAACTGGAGGAAGGAGAGGGATGAGAAATCGAAGAGATAGGGCGGCAGCATAAAGTTTTGCATAACACATAATATATAATGCATAAGAAAATTAATCGATCAAAGCCTTCCGTGAAATAAGAGATTCTGATTAGTTGATTTTCTTATGCCTTGTGCGTTATGCAAGAATCTGTGCGATTACATGCCTATATGTCGGAGATCGAGACTGGCCACGCTCATGCCGATTCTGCGATCGCGAACGAAGTCGCGGATAAATACACCTAGTCATCGACTTTCGTGAGTGCCGTTTGTAGCTTTTTGCAAGGTTTTTGTCTAGCGATAGCCTCTCTCTCGTCGTTGGTCTGTACAAATTTCGCCCAGCGATTCTCTCTGTGTTCTTGCGACCTCGAGACGAGAGTTTTTTGAAAAGAATATAAAGTATCTATCGCAAAGGGAAAAGACGCAATGATGTTGCCAGTCGCACTCCGATACAATCATTTCTGTTTAGAAGGAGAGGGAGAGTCTCTTCTTTCCGGTCGTCTTGTTGTTCCTCGCCGTTAATTAACTTCTAACCGATGCAATGCAAAGATTTATCTATATATTGGTGTATCCATATATGTTATTGATGTAAATAGTATTGAGGATCAAATTTCGTAGATCCGTAAACGGAAAAAATTAGAAATACAATTTAACAATAACATGATGAATTTTTTTTAAATAATTGCAAATAGGATCTTATAAGTTAATATCGGTTAAGGATCAATTGAATATGACGATAAGTTGAATCCGCGAGAGTCTTGACTCCTAGTGATTATTGAAGCTATCTTGGGTCTGTAATCCCACACTTCCTTGTGAATTCGCACGATGGTGACGATGGGATCGATTAAGCAGCATTATCTACGACTATAATAAATGTGCAATATGTAACAAGCATGAATTTATAGTGGTATTTCTGTATTCTATACCTCTAGGATTTATCTACGATTAGATTTTAGCTTGGTACGTTAATTTATTTGGCAGTATTTTTCAATGGAATCTCTGCCGAAAAAAGAAAACAAATGTCCGAATTTTCAAAATTTTAATTTTTGAAATTTGAAATTTGAAAATTTGGAAAATCCAAATGTGACCAACAATCTTTTCTTTCTAGAACAAAATTGTGCAGTAGGGGAAAAGAGAATCTGATTATCGAGTGGGTGGAATCGCATGATTCCAGAAATTTTTTTCTCTTGATAGGTATAATTTTAACCTAAGATTATGGATGTACCACTGTACTTATTCATCGCGATATATATACTGTCCAATGCCAGCCGACAGCCGCGGGATTGTAAATCGTATCGCGTTCTTTCGACCTGTGACCTAAAAGGATCTGTCGACTTCTTAACTCGCTCGATATTAATCATTACGCTTCAAGGGATTTAAAGTCCGAGTCCTCTTTCCGAAGAAGGAAACGAAGGAAAATCGAAAAGCGAATGCGCTAACGATCGAATTAAAATGGCCGATGACTTCGTAAGAATGATCGCGAGCGCGCTTACGAGGGATCAATAAAAGTAACTTTGTCGATATCAATTCGCACATATTTTTCGATCGTATTCTAATCTAGACAGAAGTTCGAAAACGAAATATCGCTCTATCTAGTTGGTTCTTCTTCTAAAGAAAATGAGAGAAAACAAAGAGAAAAAAAAAGACATTCTTTTAAAAAGACGCGATGTACTTTCATATTTTGACGCATTGCGTGAGAAAACGTGAGAAACTGGAAAGTGCTTTGTGATAATACAGTCGATCTTGACTACTACTGATTAAATTCCCGCTAATCTCATTCTTACGAACACTATCGACGCTCGACTCACTCTCAATCTTGACGTGTTAAATGTAGGGATTATAGTGAGCTTCAAGTGTTCTCGTTCGTTTGGAGCGACGTCGATGTGATCGCGAATTATTCAAGTTACGATTTGAGAGACGTTTGATACCCGGTATCGAGTCTGGTTGTCCGATATCTGGGAGGGAACGGTTGCCAAGAATATTTCTCTCTCGTGCAAAATGCGGATTTTGCGCGCGTCAGGCAAAACCATACAACAAAATGTTAAAATGGTATTATACAAAATGATATAATAATGATATTTGACGGGGCTAGCTCTCTCGAATCTTTCTTTTCTGAATTTTTACGTCCTTCATTTCATCTATACGGATCATCGTTATCGATAGGATGTTCAAATGATTAATAATCTCGAGATATTCTTAAAAGAAGTCTATATACTAGTCAATTTTTTGAATGATTAAATACGTATTCAGTCAAACAGAAATTATCAATAGTTATAAATTTGTTCATATTTTTTTTATTTTGTACATACAAAATTTTAATATTTGTATTAAACTACTGCTAATATTGCTTGAATAAAGACTATGAGAAAGATAAAAAATATTAATTTTATGAAAATATAAATACTAATTAAACTGATAATAATAATTAAACGAATTATACTAAAACAGCATTACAGATAACAAATATTTTATCAGGATAGGATTGATGTCCGGTTCAGAATAAGAAAAGTTGCGATATCTCATCGTCAGAAACGCGTTTGCACCATTATTGCATCAGAGCGTACAAGTCATATTGCTGAACCTGCCGATGTTATTTACGGATTGGAATTTTATACGGGTCTTCAAAATACTAGACCATTCTATCCTCGCGTAGATTCCGAGCGTCTGTACATGACATCGTGAACGGAAGAGTTATTACAGCGAAAAATTAGTTCTCTCGCTCGAAGGAATTTCGAGCTGCTTTTGACTCGAATTCACGGCGCGCCTCGCACGTATCCCCGTGAATGACGGTGAAAGCTCTCTTGCTCTCGACGCCCTGAATTTCCCCGGTCGACTGAGCCCTCTCGAGTGTACAGGGTCAACAAAGGTTAACCGTAGACTAGTCGCGGAAAATAACGACTGAATCAAACGCGCCACAAAAGCAGCACGAACAAACAGAGCTGCGATTGCAATTTGAGAAAGGCAAAGATCGAGTTTCGTTCGGAATATAAATATGGCGACGATGAGACTCGCGTTTTTTTCTCACGTTAGTACGAAATTTTCTTGCAAGTGGTGCAAATCCGAATGGTCAATGAAACAGCGCGAATTAAATTCCAGACTCTAACAATCGTTAATCGCATCGCGAGGGCTTTATGGTGAACGATAATGGATGGAGAACACTCGACTACGAGGGCACGTAGCACATAGGAAAATACGAGAAAAAGAAAGAAAAACGTAAAAAAAAAGAAAGATAACGAAGAACAAAAAGAAATTTGTGGAGCTTGAGAACGGACGAGCGGACGCATTCAATCCGTGACTTTTTTAATGTGTAAAAGCTATTTAAGTAACGATAAGGCTAACACTTAGGCGCTAAGTTACTAATCTCGTAATGGTAAACTAAAGTGGCGAGTATTTTTAATAATAACTCTTCTAAACGAGAGACACCTAACGAACATAATCAAACGTCCTTTATGTATAAGTTATGAATACTTTGCCTTAATATTTTTATCCGTGTGAGAAGAATAGAGAGAGAATGAGAGAGAGAGAGAGAGAGAGAGAGAGAGAGAGAGAGTGAGAGAAAAAGAGAAAAGTCGAGACATTGCGAAAAGAAAGTCCATTTGCATTTGCTGACCACATGATTGCATTCACAGAGAAACAAATTCTTAGGGAATAGCAGGAATTAATTGTGGCCCCTTCTCTTTTCAAGTTTTCCTTTCATATCCTTTCCCGTTTACGAAAACTGGAAAAAAAAAAGACAAACGCACACATACACATAGAAACATGTATGCGTGCATACGTATTACACGTAATGCAATCGTGAGATTTCGCGCAGCAAACTTGTCCCTCGCGCGATCTTTCAAATAGGATATTAGATCGACGAAGTGGCCTTAAGACCCCGAACATAATGATGCCCCTTTCCTCCCCCCCCCCCTCCCCCCGCTGTGACTCTTCTTCTTCGTGAAATTCCGTTTAGTATTCTTCATCATTGAGCGTATAATAAAATACGTCGATGATGTTGATCTCGTTGATGTCGTTTTTTTGTCCGTTTCAAGATAGTGCCTCTTGCTTTCTTTACCATCTCGGCTGAAGAACGCGCAGTTCTGCGACATTTTTCAATACTGTCGCGTTTCATATCGTTGAAATACTTTCTTTATCTCTCTCGTGGAATAAGATCGCGAAATAAGTTTGACGCAATCTGGGAGACGATTTTCTTCTTACATAATAGATACAGAAACAGGTTGGCAATTGTGATATCGCTTTGTACGATTAAGTAATTCTTTTTTTTCAACCCTTTGCACTCGAGAAATCAGTCGGGCGTCAAAGCTCTCATGGCTTGTACAACAATTGCGAAAGATTATACAATATGTGATCGAGCGGTCCCGCGCCAAGATGAGAAATACAAAATGCGGACAAGGATTATCAAATGCTCAAAGGATATACGCTTTTTTTCGACTAAATCCGACACTCTCTGTAAACGAATATCCTCTCGCGGCGCAAAGCGGGATGTATGATGGGATAATGATCGCTAGCCGCTACGGGTAGTAACGAATCGATTGACGAGTGAGCTCTTGGGTACTAGACTCGGCTATATATCATCCTCTCACGACTGAAATTTTACTTTCCCAAGTAAAACCGCGTAGTTCAGGTTCGCCGCGCGCGAAGTACATTCAATACGCGATAGCGCACACGTAGATATAGTTCGAGGGGTATACGTCGCAGCGCCTATACATCCGCGCTTGACGACTAAGCTTCCTCACTTAAGGAATAGGGGAACTATCGTAAGTACTATCGTAGGTGACAGACCTTCTTGTACTACGTTTTTCTCGCTGTCGTGTAATCGTAGGATATTGAACGATTAACGTTAATCGCGTACATCGTCTTTGGATTAGCGCCTTTCGCCGCGACGCAAAGAACATGTCTATATATCCAGGTTGAAGGGAAAAGAAAAATGAAGAGGAAGTCTATAAAAAAAAAAAGAGCGTCGGCGTTTATGAACTGAGTCAGTAGGAGATGACGTAGACGCACTAGTGTTCTTTCCGCTCTGAAACGAATCTGTGAAACGCCAACATCCCTATGCTCTAGACAAGTACTTTTCAAATGTGACAATGTAACCGTATATACTATATATATATGATTTTATTATTAAGATAAGTAAATGAATTTAAACAAAAATTTATATATTATATATCTATATATATATACGCAGATATCAATAATATAAAATTATATTTAACCGGCGGTACTATATAATATATAAATATATATATATATACATATATATATATATATATAATAATAAAAACACATGAATGAATATATGAATATATAGATATATATTATTATTGTCGTCATTATCGTCGTCGTCATCGTCGTCGTCGTCGTCATTATCATCATCAGTGTCATTATCATCTTACATTTTATCGTTATTATTATTATTATTATTATTATTATTATTATTATTATTATTATTATTTTTATTGCTATAAAGCGAGCATTATTGTGAGTATAACATTATGCCAATTATACACACGAACGTGAGTATTAAATAAAGCTAGTAAAGAAGCACCATATATAAGACATAATACACGTACGCATTAATGAAACGGTCTACACATACATATAATGAAACATACACACGGACATGCATATGTAATACTGTGTTGTGAGCATTACATTACTTTTTTGTTTGTAGTTAATTAGAGTTTTAAGTTCCGTATATATGATTTAAATTAATTCGATGCAGATACTCGTGCAGAAAAATGGATGAATAAATAGAAAAGGGTATTCTGTAACATGTTTTGTGTACGACTGTGGATGTATGCGTGTTGTGTGTACGTGTGTGTGATGTGAGAGAGAGAGGGAGAGAGGGAGGGAGGGAAGGAGGGAGAGAGAGAGAGAGAGAGAGAGAGAGAGTGGACGGAGTGAGAACGAAATAGAGAGACAGAATTAATAAGTTACACGAACATGTGTAAGATAATTGATTGATTGAAAACGGAAAAGGAAAACAAAGAATACTGCGAAAAAACGGACGAGATCATCGTAATTTCTTTTTTAAATTTTTAGAGGCTTGATTTTGTCATGTGTGTCAGTTGCACCAAAACTTACGTTTTTTATATCAATGTACTGATTAATCAAAATAATTATTTATTGATTGCCATTGACTTAATTAAATGTTTAATGAGATCGCTGATTTTAGTAATCGAATTCTCCAATCTGACAATTAATCATGGCAGGATTGTGGGGAAATAATTGGTTATTAATATATGACACTCTTCAAGAGACATTTAATAGTTATGTATTTTAGTCATTAGCGACAGATGAATGTATTATTGTCTTCGGCATAGTTTATTTAAATTTCTTTTAATATATACATATATATTTTATTATATATTATATATTATATAAATATTAAATATATAAATCGAGATATACGTCGATTTTAAACTGTATAACCTATGTTTAATCCATACGTTTTAACCAATTTTACGCGTAATCAATGTTTTCTTTTTATAGATAGATATTTGAGAGATTTTGTGGTTTGTATAATTTATAATTGCGGTGTGTAATGGGTTTTTTAATTTGCGACATAAATTTATTTAAATATTGTATTTATATATAAAAATACGTAGATCGCGAAACTATTGGGCATTCTTCGACATTTTCGCTATCAATTACGATTTCATTTTGTCCTTATCTATTGCCATAGAAGCACATTATTATGTTGATAGAGCGGGGAAGGGAGAGTAAAATTAATGGACAGTGTGCCAATATATACTCGAAGTTAATTATTACGGTTGGTCAACATGGTCGGCAGCGAGTAATTTACGGAAAGATTGAAGACGTGGGACTTTAGAGAGTAAAACGATCGGCATTCAGGCGATCAATTGATCCGTTTAATTTTGTAAAATGCCTCCGCTGTAACCGCCTATATATTCCATGTTTATCCTTTTCTGTTTCTCTTTCTTTCATCTGAGAGAAAAGCACACGAAGCCTCCGTACCTAAGTGTAACCAAGCGTACCTAGTGTTAACGTGTACTAATATATTATAATGGCTATATCATACGATTATCGTCTGCACCAGTTTATCATTGCTCTTATTATTATTATTAATTATTATTATTAATTATTATTATTATTTTTATTGTTATTATTATTATATCGAAAAATAAAAAAAACGATTACAACCAGGAAAATGAAATACAGACTTGCAGTGGATATTTAATCTTCCTTAACCAATTGAGAAGATTGTGCATACTAACAACGGCGATAAGATGGATCATCTTTCGTGGTGTCTCTAGATATATTTCAGAGATAAACATGATAGATTCAATTGCGTGCTTAAATCTGGATGGTACTGTAGATTTTCCGCGTGATCCGAAAAACATTCGGGTAATCAAACGACAATGAATTAGAAAAGAAAACGGAATCATTGTTTATATTTTTTATATATTTATATATTTTATATTTATTTATTTACATGATAGCTTAGTTGTTATATTGATTCCAATAGATTTGATTAACCGTGAAACAACGATGGCAAAAGTTTGTATTTTTTGATTATGAATAAAAAATTGAATTTCAGGATAGAATTTAAATAGGAAAAACATTACTCAGGCATCGCCTCTCGTGCTAGAGATACAAAATAAACATCAGGTAAGATTTATATTTTTATAACTTTATAGATATTAATTATCTTTCTTAAAATAATAATTGATGATTAATTCTATATGCTTAATTAATTTTTGAAGTTCGAATGACACAATATTAACCTTTATTAAATATCCGAAATTTTATATACATATATTAGTATTATTTAAATTATTTAAATTATTTAAAAATATGATTTTTGCTCCAAAAGGATTAGTACAATTTTTTTTAATTGATTGAAAGATGAAGTTAATTCATGAATTTTGGAACACGAAGTTTAATAGATAAAATGATAATTTTTAATGATAGGATTTTAAATAATTTTTATTTTTATTTGTGGAGATTATGTCTTTATTAGATTAAATTTTATATTGTTTTTACATTATAAAAATTGTTTCTCCAACTTTTTCTGTGTTATTTTAAATCATATTAGATTATTTTCTTAATTATGTTTCGAATATTTCCTTTTAACTAACATCTTTATTTAGTTGATGATTGCTTAAAGACATCGTTCGACATACGGGACTTGAAAAATTAAATCTTTACAAGAAAAGAAATATCTCGAGGGAAATAAATCTATCATGATATCGTTAAAGATAAAATGACATGTATATCTGATCAAAATTGCGACTTCGACGATGCGAAATTCTTGATCTAAAATATATCGATTTTGCGCAATTAATTTTATTTAAGAGCAGCATAATGAAATTTAAATGCACATCAGATTAGATCAAAATTTCTTAAGGCATTTACTTATTTTTGGCCAAAGAATCAGAAAGGAGTTTACTCGTGATTGTTATCAAATTTATATCTCCAATACATATTAATATTAAATATAAGATAAGAGATTAAGGATAAAATTAAGATAAGATTTGAATTTCTATAACTAGAAACAATTTATATTATATATAATATATATGCACATATATATATATATATATATATATATATATATATATATATAGGCGGGAAAATATGAAACATATATATTTGCACGAGTAATGAATCCGAATTTT
>Ga0157364_1008167_pt1 | contig 10842 bp, 5 predicted proteins | sample AttsexASBM2_FD_111476 | JGI IMG/M metagenome (GOLD analysis project Ga0157364, IMG submission 111476) | Fungus gardens microbial communities from leaf cutter ant in Ribeirão Preto, State of São Paulo, Brazil - Atta sexdens ASBM2 | ecosystem: Host-associated > Fungi > Mycelium > Unclassified ... | reverse complement strand
TGTACGATCGTGAATAAAAAATATTAAAAAACAGAGTAAAACAAGAGAACGATAAGTAATAAAGCAATCTTTCAAGCAATTAAAACTGATGATGTTGTAATTAACTTATAAACACGTTGCCGGCGGCAGTTAGTTTATTATAGAGTTTGATTTACTTCATATTTCATCATACGATTTATTTTCTCTTCGTTCTTATACAATTTTCAAACACTAAGTTTGTAATAAGAATAGCGTGAATCTAATTAAATTGAAATTAATAAAATTACAAAATTTATTTATAAAATTATACTGAATATAAATACATTAAAAAAATCTTGTTACGCATTGACATGCGTAACAAGATTTTTATAACATTTTATATTAAAGAAGTTTAAAGATCACAAATTTGGTGTAACTTTGAATAAATTAAATTTTAGTGAAAAATTGTTTTTGAAAAATTATAGATATGCGAGACACATACTCGTACTTGTTTTGAGGCTATAAGCATTTTAGTTCGGAGAAACTTCTTGTGGTTGTCTCCACGGGATTGCTTCGTATAAGATTTTCAATCGCAACCTCCTGACTTCGCGCGACGACAGTCCGCTCTGGGACAATGGAGAAGATTGTAAAGAGAGTGACGGAAGTTGAAAGGGGTCAAAAGAGTGTCAGCACTTTTCGGAAGTCATAAAACTTGGGTGTGTGACGCGTATGAGAGTTCGAATTCGACTTACCTAGATCTGTGCAGCGACAACGCGGCAGGGACAATAGAATGAAGATGGCGATCAGAAGTCCTCGAAGTGAAGTTGAATCGACGTTTGGACCAAGGACTGGCATGTTACTAGTGACTTGGGCCGTCGGCACGCCGATAACTTGCTCCTCCTCATCACTAACTATCCGCTGTCCTGACCGCATCGGTCATCAAGCACGTTCCTGGCATCGTGATGGTCGCAAGGTGGTTACAGGCTCGTGTCGATGTCCTGAGCACAGAGTAATTCGTGTTAGTTGTCCGCAGACACCTCGGCAATGTCGTGGAGTATGAACGGATGGTATATAATGCAAGAGATAATATTTACAGACTTGAAACAAAAATAAACATTTAACAGCCGTGTCAAGCGTAACTTCCTTCACATACGTTCATTTAATGTAATCATAGCAAACGATTGTGTCCCGTTTCATTGATAAATTTATCTTCGTGCAACGATTCTCCATGAAAACAGTGTCGGTTGCTATCGCGAAAATGTATTGTAGCTAGGACGTTACAATGGAATTAACTGCCAAGGTAAATTTACCGCCACGGAATAAAAGAAAGTAACTTTTGCCGTTAAAAAGTGAGGAAGTGTTCTTTTATATATATATGTATCCTTTATATATATATATATATATATATATATATATATATATATATCTAGGAATATTTCTCGATTTAATAATTAAACGTACATTCCTTTAATTAAAAGGAAATTTGATTAAAATATATGTAACAATTATAAAATAAGGTACATATTTTTCATGTTAGATTTGAGTGAAAGATTACGAATTAACATTTAATTAATAAATGTAAAATAAAACACTGTGCACTTTGTATTCCTATCAACAAATTTCAATCGTTTTTCCGATGTAAGCTGCCATTGGGATAATATAACAACCATATTTATGTAAATATCATCGCTGGAACTTTCATTTATCGTGTAAAGCGGGACTCTTATCGCGCTGCTACGGAAGCGTAGACATTTGTTATCATTTTTGCAAATAGCACTCTCCACCCGCCCTCTCGTCCGTCTTCATTTTACGTCGCGCACAATCTGCACGATAAGAGGTCTATTTTGCACGACAAATCGACCCCCTAAATATTGCGCTTGTGAAATAAAATCGCTTACAATCGTCCAACTGGCACTTAGTTAAAAAATGGTCGTTATATTCAAGATTAATCACATACTGTGATATCAACGACTAACCCATGTCATCCTCATACATAGAATATGCACCAGCTATATGGATCGTCGACGAATAGTGGAAACATTACTATGCCCTGGGCCATGAAATTTTAATTGCGCGAGTGCTATTAGTAAACGCGATCGTTTTCAGCGAAGAGGTCGAGAGCGTCTACTACTACTACTGCTGCTGCTGTTGCTATTGCTATTGCTGCAATTGTATCGTGCTCATATGTACCGCACAGAGATACAGTATAAGTACGCGTGTTCCATATGCTGCAATTGCAACTGCAACACCGCACGGATTTCGCGTCACGCCTCATGCATTATTCACACCTCGCCGGAGGTGAAATTATTTTTCCCCCTAACGTTAGTATTATTAATTTTAGACGGTAGTCCAATGTGAAACTCCAAACCAGGAAATAATCACCTTGGCACCCGATGCGTTTGAGTGCATTCACACAATCGCATGTAACAAAAACATTCGCGTTTCTGAATCAAGATCATCATCGTCATTTCTTCGAAGTTATAATAGCACAATACTCGAATGTCGAATTTCTTGAGAGATATAATAAAGAAATGGTTTTTTATCATTTAAATATGTTATAATTATGTAATTGTAGAACTATGTTATTGTATAACAAATCATAACTTAATTATATCATGCTGCTATTAAGTAATTTCTTGCTTTAGAAAAATATGTTAATATAAAATCAAATTGTAAATAATATACATGTTCCGACTGCATAACGACTCCGTATGCTCTACCACGTTTAAGATATAGGCGCAGAATACGAACGAGGCCCTAAAGCCGTCAGAAACAAGTGTTGCGCTCGGTATTGAAGTTGTAAGATACGGCAATACATGCACCAAAACCTATAATGGAACTTCAGATAGGTCGCTTTGAATACTCGATGGAGCTCGAGAAATCTATCGGGTACATTGTACCTTTCAGCAAAACCAAGCAAAACTCAACGAGTACATGTATTATGTGAAACGGGTAAACTGACTGAAGTTACACGAGTAAGCAAGATAATATAAACTTTATACCGGAGATGACTCAATGTTGAAAAACGAGCAGCCTCTCGACACGTGGGGTCATTAATGCTTCTCGCGTACAATGCTTTTTTCAAGAGGTATACATATCCACGGTCACTGAGCCCTTGTCGAGCACCCACCCATCGAAGAGGCATGCCTCGCTTCACTAATTATTTATAATTATCGATCGCTAACGAGCAGTGTCCAGGAGAGATCGCATTACGTTCGCCCTGCAGCCACAGCATCGCAGTAACGTCTACTCTGCCCTTTCACATGGAGCTATTATGGTTGCATGATTTTATAAAATTCGTCTAAGGAGAGAAATAAAGAGAATTAGAAAGATGGACGACCATGTACGGGGCGCATTATAGTCAATCACGTCTTTACGACATAAATAACACGGAACATTTTCGACGTATTACATGAATGTTACGATGAAGTTGAGATTCATTCACAGAGGAAAATTATATCTGGTACTAAAGTTTCGTCTCGGATTATAACTGGTAATGCATACGACATGACCTGTATAATGATACCATGATAATAATTTACATTTTAAATATCTTCTTAATATGCGGATTAAATTGGAGATAGAATATCTCTCTTTAAATACTTATACTCCGAGTTTCAATTTCTTGAAATCAGTACACCGAATCGCAATGCAAAAATATAAATTATATTTTATAAATCATTATGAATACTAAATTTATTAGATTATTTATGTCTACAAAATTTTCTTATAAAATTACGGCAGTTAAACGAAGCATTAATGTGTATATTTTGGCAATATATTTCGGTGTGTAAAAAGACCGCAATCTGTTAAAAAGTGCGTGAAATCGGTTAATGAGTAAGTATCAAAGGTAGTTACTCAGTTGAAACAGTAGCTTGTTTACTTGTTTCCACTACACGGGCGTATAAACGTTTTACGTACAGCAGTTAAAGCCCTAAAAATTCCTGCTTCATAGGTCACTACCTTGGTCCCTTTTCTTGTAACGGGCGAGCCACAGTAGCTGAAAGAATGAACGAAAGAGAGAGAGAAGGGGGGGAAGGAGGGAGAGAGGAAGGGAGAGGGAGGAGAGAGAGAGAGAGAGAGAGAGAGAGAGATTGAGCGAGGGTTGCGAAGTGGAGGAGAGAGAGCTCTGGGTCTTTTGTGTGCATTCGATAGTCCGTGCAAAACAAACAAGCCTACGAGACACAAAACAGGATCCACGATGCAGACGCGAGTCCCGCTTGTCCAATGGACGTTCTTCCTTTTCTTCACAGAATACCGAACACCGTCATTACCCCGTATACGAATAGCTCCACGCTTCTCCTTCGCTGAGTGAAAGAGGGAAACGACGGTGGGGAAACACGGGAGTACGGCAGAACGGAGTAAACGGTAGGATTTTGCGATGCAAATTTCATTCCGCTCTCTTCTCTTCAGCTCCGTTTCTGCCCGACCTTCCTAGTCAGCCCTTTCCACCTATCTCCGTTCTTTTATTTCCCATCCCTAGTTTTCTTTATCTACGACCGCCTGTGTTCCTCTTTTTAAAATCACCTCGCGAGAGTCCTCTCTCGTGTCGTCGAGCACCCCGACAGAATTATCGCGATCGCCTCGCTCGGACGGACACGCTTTTTCGCGGTTCGTCGCGATTTTCACGAGGAAAAAGCTCAGCCGATGTCGGGGAGGATAGCCTAGAGAACTTGTCGTGGATACGGCGGTTGGAAAGAGGTGACGGTGCTGAAAGAAACGGAGATGGAGAAGTGTCGGCGGAATTAATTAATTCTGACGGGCTGCTATCTACCCGTCTTTTTGAACGACAACGCGTCATCACGTTCGTCTTCATCGAGGGAAGATGTCCTCATCTCTGGGACGGAGAAGAGCTATCACGATTTGATACATTAATTTCAACCGAACAATCGTCAATTCAATAAAAATAATTAAAAATGATGGGCGGAACGATACCTTTTTGAAGTTCCAGCTATAGCTTCAAGAGGAAACATAAATAGAACAGTCTCGTCTAGAGATTGGAAGTAAAGTTTCTGGAGATTGGAAGTAAACTCATCTGCACGACTACTATAAAGTAATTCATCAATCCTGTGCAACGTACATTTCGTAAGAAGCTTAGTTGACTGAAGTGTCGATGTATTATATATGTCCTGCATCTTGCAAGATAGCAAAACATTCCTCTATGACTTTTACTTTCATAGTTTGAAACTAATTTGAAAGTGTCTAACTCATAACATCTTTTTATCTACTTTTCGTACCAATATTGACTGTTATCCTTGTCAATTTTCTAATTTGCAGACTTTCATAAAACTTGTGGTGAAAAATATAAAAACGTTAATTATCTTCCACAAACTTTTATAAATATAAAAAATGTTTAAGAAATAAAATTATTTTATTAATGTAGAACAAACATTCTATATCCATGCTGAAAAATTACTTAGATTCTTTTTAGGTTTCTTTCCATAAACGCCACGTTATTCATCTTAACTTTATTTATCATAATAAGTAGCTACACGAATTAATGTAATCCTCGTTAATGACCGCAGAAACGACGCCAGACATTAAACTCATTGCTCTTAGGGGTCGCAGCTAATCCAGTATGGATTAGTTGCGAGAGAAAAAGAGCGGATAAGGAACACCGAACGGGCTTTTCTCAAGAGAAAAGAAAGCGTACGGAAAAGAAAAAGTGTATGAAATTTAAAAGTCCGCCGAGTCGCTCGTCGTTAAGCAAGGGTTTAGCGATTCTTCCAAGAGGATAAGAAGTGTATATAAGTGCGACGGATAAACGTATACCGGGGTATGCTTACTTCGCTCCGCAGAATCTAACTTCTCCGATAATGCAAGCATCGTTGCTCGTCTCGATGGAGACGATTCAGGTGAGGCTTCGCTTGGAATTATTCGGTTTGTACCAATTTCGAGCCATCTCGTTTTCCCTCCGCATTCTTCTTCGTACTGCTACCACTTGTGCCGCTACCACTTCTACTTTTATTCCAGTCACTATCCCTACCTATCCGCCGCTCTGAGCCAGTTCCTACGTAACTGAACAATCGCACCGTCTCCTCAGGAGGAACCGAAGGATTTGGGAAAACATGGTTATCGGATCGAACAGCGCTACTTTGCTACCAGCAGAAAATCTCGCGGGAACCTAAAGGCTGACGTTTACACCTCAAAGAGAAAACTAACGGGATTCCTTTTCAGAGCGGAAAAATCCGATTTAAAATTTTGATTCGTGTTATCCATACCTGTATCGCTATATTAATATAATTAGAAATTTGTTTACTATTATACATATTACATAATTTTTATGTAGAATATATATCGATATTCAAATAATTTATACTATTATCATGTTATATTGCATAGTTTTTCATTTCCATCTGTATATATCTATTTATTATTTATAGCGTACATGTACCTTAAATTTCACAAAGGTAAAAATAATAAAAAAATGACAAGAGAGTAAAAAACTAAGCAATGCATAACATGATAATCGTAGAGGAAATCCGAGTAGTACTAGACAAGTATTTTGAACACGTGTGACAGCCACTAGTCAAGCTACTAGTAAATCCACTTGCATCTTCCAAGAACCAGAACATCAAGAAAAGACAGTATTGTGGTAGTTATTGTGTATCTTGTTGTAAAGTTGTTGTCAGGACGGAGTTAACTTTATCAACTACAATTATATTATTAATTATAAATCGAATCTAGTTATCATGAATAAACAGCATCTATTATTCTTTAAATTGTAGGTTTTTACAAAAAAACATTTTTATTTAAAAATTGCTCATTTCATATATTACTTTTCCATTTTTGTGCGTTATTTAGGTGGTATAGAATAATGAGGTGACATCAGCCTCAACAAGACTTGGCTACTGACAATTGTGCTTTGTTGTATATAATATAAAACATTCCCAATATAAATATAGGGAAAATATGAGGAAGAAGAGAACATAACAGCTATTAAGGAAGTAAGAACTATGAAAATGACAATACGAGAGATGAGCAAGCGATTCTGTTGTAAAAAGTTCATTATAAATGATAGATTAAAAGCTACTGAAGACAAAAGATAGTGTTAAAATTATACATAAACAATAATTTAACCTACTAAAAACATGTAAAACATATTTTTATTGGACATAAAACATATTTTATATTACTTTTCAATTTAGAAAAACAAATTTTTTTTTTTAGAAAAATACGAATTTTGATAAGAACAATGTTTAAAAAAAAGAAAAGACTTAAGGTATCCGATATATAATACGATCTTCCCCTGATTGTGTTAAATATTTATGTATTTATATCATAGAAAAATTATGTATTATAACATATACACTGAGAAAAAAATATAGTTAATTTTAATAAATATTTAGTTCAATATTGCCAACTAAACATTTACTTAACAAATATTTACTTAGTTACAGTAAGTAAATATTTGTTCAATAAAAAAAATGATTGTTAAATCAAATTAATATTTTTTGTATCAAATACATTTATCTTTATTTAATAAATTTAGTTGTATTCAACTAAATATTTATTAAAATTGACTATATTTTTTTCAGTGTAAACATATAAAAAATTTTTTTAATATTATTGCACTGTTGAAACAAAAGAATTTAGCGTTTTGAAGACGTTGACGTTTGTGAGACTGGAGAAGTTGGAACTATCTCTACTGTCAAGTTAAGTACGCCACTTATCGCCACTCCTCGCGGCCCTTGGAAACTATGAAGTTTTCAAGAGCTTTCTGCTTGAGAAGAATTTCGCATGCAATGGCATAGCCGATATCGAATGCGCTATTCTCATAAAACTTGTTGGGCGTTTCGGATTTCGTTATCGTGGAGACGAAAGAATGCTGCTGATATTAGAAATTTTTATAAAGCCAAACAAAATCCATAGCAACCAAGAAATAATAAAATTATATAATGATGTGAAGTGATATTATGATTATAGTGATATATGATTTTATAATGTAAATAAGGAAAATTGTGGTACTGCTAAGACATGTTGTATCATAGACACACTAATTATTTTTTAACAATAATTTTTTTTTAATGGAACTTTAATTGTAAAAGTAATACTGAATAAAAATAATTGAATATTAAAAATTTCGTTATTGTTAAAAAAAATAATTATCTAGTATACCAATGTGTATGTCCCTATATATTACAGCTTCCTCTAATTGATATAGATATGCTTGCATAGTTTAAGGATGTATGAAGTGTACAACTTGTGCAAAAAGTGACTGGAATTAAAAATTTATACTTTCTACAAAATAAGTGTTATAGCTATATGAAAGAGTTTCTAAATCGCTATCAAATTTTTTATATTGCTTTCAAATACACTATAGAAAATTTATTATTTCTTTATAATGTTTTCATTTTATTAATTTTAACATACGCTTTTCAATTACTTAATTATATAGATTTAGAACGTGTACCTAAATAATATAAATCATTAAATTATAATTTAAATCATAAATTAATTGCCAAAAATAAAAGCTAAACTTTAATATTCTGATGAAACAGAAGAAAATTACATTCAATGAATATGAAAGAAACAGATGTTTTTTATAGGTGCTATTTCATGACGCGTCATATTTTTATGTAATCTTTTCCATAAAATGGTTATTACCCTTCAAAATAATTATTCTATGTTTATCATTTAATTGTAAGACATTTCTTTTACTTTAAAATTGCTTTTTGCTACAATTACGTTTACTTACGAACGACGCTTTAGTACATCTTTTTCCTTTTAAAATGAAACTGCGTCTGAATATATCTCAACCGAAAAAAGGGTTAATTATTTCATAACGCGAAGAGAGAAAATAATAATAAAATATCTACAAAAGATATTTCTTTTAACTGAGAATGACATAAAAAGTTTAATAAGAATTCAGAGAAAGGTCTTTCATATTGAATTACAATTTGACGAAACTATATTAGAAAAAGATTGCTGACATTTTAATATCGATATCGCCGAATTGTAAGATATTATTAACCTTGATTCTTATCGAAGGTACATATGTATATACTGACAAAACAAATATACAAGACTTTTGAGCACGTTAATGATCAACATTCATTCTATTCGACCAGATATGTTGGATTTCCGTCAATCAACGTAGCAATTAGCAGAATTCACTGAACGTGCTTACTCCGTAATCGGGTGACACTATCTGCCTAGTACTTCGCAATATCAACAAAATTATACGGCACAAGAGAAAAGTATGTTTATACAAGCTAATCTACGTGATTTACGCGTCGTTCTTAAGTTAACAGCTTCCGTAGATTGTTATCATTTAATAAAAGTAAAATAAATTAAATATTTTTGTTTAACAAAGAGCAAAATAAAAAACAAAAGAATATACATTTAATCGAATATCAGACTGTATCTATCTCAAAAGATCCGTTTCATTTTTATTTGTAGATATTATTTGCATAAAAATACGCGGGCAAAGAATGAAACTACACCCCGATATGTCCTAGTTCGAATCAAGGTTTACCTTTAGCCGTGGGCTTTATTGTTATCTCACGGAACAGGAAAGTAGCCGTACAGAGACCTCTCTGTATTTTGCCTAGAGCGTCAAAATATCTGGGTTTAGCGGCCGTCCTTTGTGTGTACTCTGCACGCTACCGATATCTGCACATTGTATACTATAAAGCACTCGCGAATTCACGATATTTTAAATTGCTAGTTGTTTGATAACAACTATCTAAACGGCTTCAGACTAAAGCGTCAGATGGGAAATGTTTCAATGTCTTCCGATGTTATTCAATGTATCGTATCTATTGTTTGAGAAAACGGTAGCATTGCAATTGTACTTGATGTGAAAACGTTATCATAAATCTATTCTCAGAGATTAACATCTTTTTATATATTTTTTAAATCCGCATCAATAAGAATGTGCAAATTGTAAATTTTTAAATCGGAATTTATTTAAAAAATAAAAAGAATATATAGAAACTTTAAAAAATAACATCTCACTATATATACATGCATATATATGAGTTTTTAAAAAAATTATCACTATCATAAAAAATAGTTTTTATTCAGGCATTTTGCTATCACTCTTTTGTGTCATTCAGCTATATAATTATAAAAAAAAATATTTACTTTTTTTGAAGGCTGTAAGTTTTGGGAACAAAGCTGAAAAATATACAAATAGGTAACTCGCATGATATGATACCGTATTCGTGAGATAAGCATGCTTTCGTGGCGAGAAATGCCGCTTGTTGGAAAGACAATGAAGACGATAACTCGTGAAACTTGACATTCGGACATCTCCATCACTAAGCCTTGCAGTGCGACAATAGAGCCCATTTGACGTACCCTGTGCTTTCGTAAATAGCACAATCCGAGGACACCTCGTTTTGATATTTAAACGGTGTCTGCCCGTCTATGCCCTTCATGCGAACACGCACACTTTGATTGAAGTATTCATGGTAGCCAGTGAAAAGCGACCCCGGGACATTTGCTCGTGGATTTCCTCGCCCTGCCGCTCTCGAGGAGAATGGCAACGCGCGGAACAATAAACGCCGACCAGGTGGAGGAAATATTTTAACACAGCATTCTGCCAACAAAGTGAGCAATTATCCTCTCTTTAGAAATGCGCCAGCGTGATTTTTACACTTAAATTGCATTCGCTTGGATATTTTTTAATCGATGTATTATTGATAATTAGTTCGTGATACTGAGTGAATTGTAATATAACAGAAAACTCTGAAAAATGTTTGTGTATTGGTACAGATCGTTATATTTTTAGAGAAAAAATATTTTTTCACAAAAACTGTTATTATAAAAAACGAAAAATTTATCCATCGATTAAATCGTGAAGCTGTTATCGAAGTAACAATATAGTATTTCCATATTGTTTAGAAACGAGTAGCGTAATGGTAGTAGGGGAGACCG
>Ga0157364_1008166_pt1 | contig 10842 bp, 4 predicted proteins | sample AttsexASBM2_FD_111476 | JGI IMG/M metagenome (GOLD analysis project Ga0157364, IMG submission 111476) | Fungus gardens microbial communities from leaf cutter ant in Ribeirão Preto, State of São Paulo, Brazil - Atta sexdens ASBM2 | ecosystem: Host-associated > Fungi > Mycelium > Unclassified ... | reverse complement strand
GTTATATATTTTTTATATATTATTTATATTTATATATATTATATGTATTGTTTATATATATATATATATATATATATATATATATATATATATATATATAAATACAAATTTTTGTATTCTATATTCGGTGTAAATGTAGAAACTTAATTTAATTGCAATTAATACAATGATACAAATTGAATACATTAAGCATGCAATTGCCTCCCAGTATGTATATACTATTTTTACGCATGTTAAACGTGCTTGATATTCGTATATTCTTATCTTCAACGGAAAAACATTCTAGATTACATTTATGTATAAGTTTCAAATATAAGCATTATTTGTTATTGAACTTGAAATTTACGCTTACCAGGAGTCAGAAACCAAAGCAGCATAAAGAAACTCGATGATAATATATAAGAAAATACTTGTGAAAATTTCAAATGTAAACATTCTTATTAACATTCTTACCATAAAATAATATATTATCATCGATAATATGCTCCTATGGTAATGTACAACTTCTTGATAAGTGTAAATTTCAAGTTCACTAAGAATGTTTACAATTGAAGCTTTCACAGGTATTTTCTTTAGAGATGCCAAAAGCCAAAAGATTTACGGATTACGCCATGTCGTGATCCATAATTGTTAACGTTCGTATACTTTGCTGTTTATTTCATCAAGGTGAACAGCGCACTGATACTATAATAGTATCACTATCATTACTAAGGTCGCAAGTGTATGCTCTTATAGTCTTCGCATAGGATCACAAGTTGTAAATGATAAGAAATTGGCCACTCACAATTGAATATGAAAAAAAATAATCGACTATGATTCGTTTTTTAGCTTCCAACTTATGACCTTGTTGTAGAACAGACATTAATGCCAATGTTTCGTGAATCTTGCGTGCGTATGTGTGTGCGCGCGCGCGCGCGCGCGTGTGTGTGTGTGTGTGTGTGTGTGTGTGTGTACAAGATGTTCTACAGAATGACCGTGAAATATTTCATGTGCTAGTAGAGCAGTAGACTAAATTGAGTTCTTCACCATTTTGCAATTTTTGCAATAGTTAACAAGATAATAAAAATTAATAATAATAATAATTAATTAATAAATAATTAATAAAATAAATAATTAATAAAATAAATAATTAATAAAATAGATCGCTGAATATTGATTTTCAATAATTTTTTACTCAAGTAGTATCAACTTTACAAGAAAACAGCAAAAAACAAAAATTGTTTATTTTCTTCTCATAGAGTTCTGAGAATTTTTTCAGAATTTTTTGGTACCGCATTTTCCCATGTTGGTGAAAATAATTGTCAATAAGAAAATGCAGTATCAAAAGTTGATAAAAAATTCTTCAAATATCTCATTGTTAGTGAACAAATACAATCTAAAAAGAAAATTGTAGAATTATAATAAATAATGTTATCAAATTTAAAAATTTTGTCCATACAACACAGAAAGATTGTTGAAACATTGCAGAATAATTTCACTGAAACATTGCAATATTATATACATGGTGGTTGCGAAACATTGCTAAATCATTATTGCAAAATTCACAATATTAAGATATCCGCTTTTTGTTACATTAAAATAATATTGCAATAATTACTGACATTTTGCAGGCATATTGTTAATTTACATTTCTGTAATATCTCTGCAATGTTGCATTGTAATCTATTGTATAATATTGCAACATTGCAGCAATATTGCTTCAATCTTCTGTGCTGTATGTGGGTATCATTATAAGACTTGTCCGATCGAGTAATAAACGTATCATGTCACTTATAATGAAACTTATTATAATGACAATAATTTTAACTTGACATTATTTATTATAATTCTACAATTTTCTTCTTAGATTGTATTTACATTCACTGAGTTATTTGGACTATGTTCATGGTTGACTATGTTAATTAATCGCACTCCTTCAACAGGAATTGAGAAGCGTCGTTCATTTTAATGCAATTATTAATATAATTAATATATAAGGAATTATCAGAATAAAATATATTTAAATCTAGCATTTAAACCTAACATATTAAACCTTACATTTACGTATGTTATTTAATTTGTTGAAAATGATTGGAAGTCAGTCAAAACATCAGTCGAAATAGAAAATTATTGTTTATACATTTGAATTATAAAATATGTGTAATTTATTATAGCGCATCTTTAACCGCGCAGTTTACTCTCACTTGCACAATTTATTGAATTATTTAGAAATATATAAAATATTTATTATATTTTTTACTATTATTTATCTTTGTTGAAACTTTATATTTTTTTTCTGAAATATTGTTCTTTAAGATTAAAAGAAAATAAAATTTTAAAAGGTATAATTGTTCAAAGATATACCTTGTATGAATGCTATAATAATCATAATCTATGATTTATTTACAGAAGAATATGCGTTTAATTTTTTGAATTTATTTAAAAATTTTTTCGCGTTACAAAATAATGTACAAATCACTTATGACTTTGTTATTTTGATATCCAGATAACTTTGATATTGAAAATTATTGCAGTCTATATATATATATATATATATAAGTACTATACATATGTATAATCTTATATCATTTTGCTTGATATGTTATACAAAATTTTAAGTACTTCCAATCTTCATATATCTACTTGTTGAATATTGAACAGATATTAGATAATATTATAGATAATATTATAGATAATTGATCAGATCTTCTACTTTATATGCTAATAAATAAATATTTTTATAGATATTAAAATAAATAGATAGTTATGTATTTTATAATGTATCACTTTAAAAAATATTAATTTTATGGAGTATAAATTTATATTTATTAAAAATTTCCGATAAACATTTTTTTATGTAAAAACAGATATATGTGTGTAATTATATACATGTACAATACGTTTCATATATATATACATATATATATGTACCTTTTTTTCCGAATCTCCGTCCATATACATGTATAGAGGAAAGCTCCCTATTATGAGATAGGCGCCTAATACGAGATAGCGGGAAATTATACAATATTCTATACATAATTACATATACATATGTATATAACATATGTATACATATGTATATAATTTGATATATTAATATATTTTCATATGATTATATAATGTATAAGCACTTTTTCTGATTTAAAATTTCACTTTTTATTAAAAAAGCAATGTAAAAGATATTATTTTAATCATTTTTTAATTTTACTTATTATTCTTTCTGTACGTGTGTGTGTGTCCACACACACACAAACACACACACACACACACACACATATTTTATATATATATATATATATACAATTGTATATATAAAATGTTAATATATAATTTTATTTTAAAACTTGTTTACATATCTTTACTAGCATTTCATTATCTTCGTATTATGATTTGCATATAACAATCACAAAAGAAGACATCATACATCAATTATATTGAATAATATCACATGTAAGATTATGCAATATCTCATTAAGGAAAAAAACAGACAGAAAGAAACATAAAGAATAGTGAACAGCAGTCATGAGACGCATAATAGAAGAGTTATTATTTAGATAACAATTTAAAATAGTTTATAGGTATTTCAAAATACACGAAGTTATATCATTTAGTGAATTTTCAAAATTACAGATACCCATTTCATATTTAAATATTTTATTTACCCATTTCATATTTAAATAAATTTAATATTTAATGTATATATATCAATGTAAGAAATAAATCGCATATTCTTTGCTTTATTTCAACTTTCAAAACATACTAATTGCTCCATTATTGCGTCGTATCGTTTGCATCATTATCGTGAATTCCATAGAATTGCAAAGAGAGTGTTATAAAAGTATTAGAGAGAACTCGTTTAATTACGTAGAAGCTGCATATAAAAAAAGAAAACATAGTATCTGCGAACGTTATGACGTTTCAGATACTGACGATAATGAAACTAGATATAATTTCGCTCCAGTATTTCGCTGATAACAATATAAACGTAATGTATGTGTGTGATGCAAAAGAACGTGACGTTTTTAATGCATGTCAATTAATGACATAATATGTCTATACAATTTTGTAATTATTTACACGATTTATTCTTTCTTACGTGTAAATAATTACAAAATTTATTCTTTCAATCAGAAATTAGACAAAATATTCTGTTCATATATGAATGGAATATAATAAAATTTAAATTAAAGACATCTAATACGACGCATTATTTTCTAACATTATCAACGACAATATTATTTTTGATAATCTAATGTGCAATGATGAAGATTTACTTCAATTTTTTGAAGATTTATTTTTGTCGTACAAAAGTCGTTTTTCCATATAAATAGCATGTATAAAATTTTGTATTATTTAAGAATTGTATTATTTGTGAATCTTTACCTTTTTACGCGAGTACAACATACATGATTAATTTCCATCGAATATAATTTCTCTTTTATGACACTTCAAGCTTGTAACTCTGCGATGTACAGTATCACAAGTCACTTAATAATTCAAATATCATTAGATAAATAGAAATTTACATTCGACGTATATAATTGAAAATGCGAAATCAAACTGAACAACTACATTTATATTTGCATAAATTTCTGTGTTTGTACTGACTTAAAATAAATGGAATTTTTTCATAGTTGCTAATTATTTTATCAAAATAATTATGCTGTGTCAATATTTTTCTACGATTAGGCTTCTTAAATTATCATTGATATCACAGAAATCGATACGAAATATCCGTTCCACTTTTTTTCTGTTATTTTACATTTATCAAAATTGGATAAATACTTTTCTCTTTTTTATTTGATTAAGAATGACGTTCTCATTATTTTATCTTATCCTCGATATGATTTATATTTTAATTTTAAAAATGACCACATTCTCATGTATTTCTATGTGCTTTTGGCATATATATTTATATTTATATTTTGATATAAATCAATTAATAACATAAAAATATATTTTTATTTTTAAAAATGTAACAAAGTTTTAGAGAAAGAATAGCCAGTATAACTCTTGCAACATTATATATGTCCAACATAAACAATAACACATCGCAATATTGCGTAATGTTATCGCATGAACGCACGTCGTAATGATATCAATGCGATATAGACAATGCGAGATATACATAATATTCGAGTGCCAAGGGTTAAGATTTAAGAATGGATGAGATTAAATATGATTTCATAGTATTAACAATCTTTATTACCATAATTCCTGGGCATATTTACTTAATCGACGCGTGCGATAAAAAAGACTATTCTCTATGACATACGTTTTCAGTATTTCAACAAGAACGAATTTGTAACACAAAAATATATTTATATTTGTCAAAATGTTGTGGCCAAGTTATACAAACAGGTATATACCACTTTAAAAATCTGAGCAAATAGGATGCGAACAATCCGAGCTTACTTATTTACATTAATTTTAGGAAAAAATAATAATTAACTTAAGAGAAGAGTTTCCTGTTTCGCAATTTTATTTGCTCGCACGCGAATTTTTACGAAGCTTATTCGTTAAAATGCATTCGTGACTCTCGTTATCTTGCACTTACTAAACGCAAAATATGCTAATCACGTACAATACTACAGTAGGTATGTTAAAAATTGTTTGCGATATATTAGCTATTACTTTCAATTTGTACAGAAAAATACTTAAAAGCGTTTAAAGTATTACAAAAAATTGTTAAATTTATATATATATATATATATATATATATATATATATATATGTTCGCAAATATTAGTATCTAGCAAATATTGAATCAAAACGAATCAAATATTGAATCAAAAGTTTATAACGCTTTTTCATTTGTATCATATCTACATCTTTCTTAAAAAAAAATTTGGCAATTGTACCATTCGATAGAACAAAATTTTAACTTTAATATGAATCTGTTTTTAAATTGCAGTAAAATGATTTTTAACAGAATTGGGCAATTAAAGTCAAAATGCTCTTTTTATTTAATCCGTAATATCCCAATAACAAAAAATCTTAGGAAAATTTTCAAAAAACAATTACGTAAGAAGAACTTTAAGCTTTCACATTAGAAAATTGAAAATTTTCCAATTTTTTTTAGCACGTGACAAGCTTACAAAGTATAAAGAAAATTTTCCATTTTGTCCATTTCATAGTTTTGTAGATGTAAAAATTACCAAACTCACAAAAACTCAAAATTCATAGTAATGTTTTTTTGAAAATAGAAATTTTATTTTTAAAATCCTTTTTTTATTTTAAATTTCATTTATTTTTAACAAAGTTATATCTGCTTGAATTTTGAAGTTCGTAGCAAATTTAACTTTTATTTCAATATAATATATACGTATTTAATTAACAAATATATTAATTTAATGTAGCGATTACACTGAAATCTTATATATAAAAGTATTAAATTAAAATCGACATTTCACTTTCACACTTACTTAAACAACATATTTCAACGTTGATACCCGTCGACCGTGTGAAAATGATTTATGTAACAATCCGTGTAGTTTCTTATGTAAGTATAACACAATATGTGTAATTCATAATTTTCGTTTCGTCGGGTTTTTCCGTTTACCACGCCGTGCCGCCCGATTCACATCATGCGGAAAATGCGAACTCGCGTTAATGTCGTAATAATGCCTGGCGAAATCACAAATTATTAACCATACATAGCAACTAAACCGCTGGTTTGCGGATATTCCCCTTATCTTGCGTATTTCATGATTGCGATAAACGTACAAAATGAAAACATGTGGATGCGAATTGCGGAGCCGGCGTGCAACGTGAATATTAATCGAGCACACAAAATGTTGAAATCCTGATATATTATAATTATAGATTCATATACTTTCACATGTATTCCCCACACATATACATATATATATTTTTTTTATCCTATGAGAAAATAATTGACTACACACATTATAATTCAATTAGGTATGAAGTCGATAATTTTTTTATGAGGCAAAAAGTTAGTTCAACGACTCTGATTCATCCTGTATGGATATATATATATATATCCTCACACTATATTCTCATTTATTTAAGAATTCTAATAATTGCTTCATTAATATAATTGCAACATTTGCTCAATATATCCTCAAGAACACATAAAAAGCAGTACAAAATCAAATAACTTTATTTTAATTCTTAACGTCAATAAACAGTCAAATTTTGTAACCAATAATCATTTTGACTTTCATGATATTAGAATAAAGAATAATTTTGACTTTCAATTCTCTTGATGTGTTCCTTGGGCATGCTAATATTTAATCAATGCACCGCTGTATAAATTGTCCTACTAGAGAAACATTAATCATCGTTGTTTCCGTTTCACTTCTTAATATCTTTTATTTCTTTATAAAGAGTCCTTCCATATTAAATCAAAAGTGTCAGAAAATAGCGCAAAGTAAAAATAAGCAAATTAATCTTAATAATAAGTATGTTAAGTTGCGTCAGTTTTTAATAATAAGGCTCATCGTCTTAGACGAGCTGTAATTCACGTTTCAGATTTTAAAATACAATTCTACATTTTGTAATTTTATACGTCATGTATTTCGGTCTGTGTATTTTAGCATATATTTTACATACGCATGTAAACTATTCACGTGTCATTCGTATCACATAAAATTACAAATAGAATTCTAATTTAAATAGTGACATGAATTATAGATAATCTAAAATTAAAAATGACGTCGACGTGAGGATTTATACGTAAAATCGATTAAAAGAATACGCAAAACAGGAAGAGCATATACAATGGTTGCGTTTCCACAGAAAAATCAGCTTTGTATATATAATAGTTGCACGATTTTTTAATATGATTGATTTATACATTTAGAATGTGTGAGTGAGGAACTAAAGGCAAAACCAATTACATCAAAGAATTTTACAATTGCAAAGTTGCTTTTTCTGCTGAACGCAATCAATATGAAGAATTCATAAGCATACACAGTGATAACGTAGTAATACCACGTTTTAAATGTTACTTTGAAGTTAAAGTTTAATGCGATATTATATTATGGAAATAAATCGAGTGTGTCGAAATTTCTCAAATATGCGTTTTTTTTTATAAAAATATGTGAAAATTTATTATACTTAATTCAATGTTATCAATTATCTCTTTATCAACATGTTATTTATGTTCGCGATGCTTTTTTCACATATGCGCTTTTTTTTAAATCAACATGTCCACCGGACGTAGCCTTATTATTATTTAAAAAAAATATGTAATAGAAGTGTAATGTCGATTACATATTACAAAATTGCAGTAACACTGGTAGCTCAAAAGATTTAATCTTTAATCGAGATCTCGCGAGAATGTCCAGCTCGTCTGATAACGGAAGAACGATAAAACACGAAATTTGGTCTCTCTAAATTATACTGTATTACACTTTCCGTAACAAGACAATTTATACATTGAAAAGAAAAAGAGAAAAAAAATAAAAGAAGAATAAAGGAAAAAAAATCGATAAAGGAATTTTGTCGTTATCGCGCTTGTACAAGAAATTAATTTTAGCAAATTAATTTTAGAATTTTGATTACACACCGTGACTTTCCTCTAGTTTGACGTCTCTTCGATAGTCAATAGTCCCTCGTTGGGGCAATCGTGGGTCTACTAGAGGGAACGACTGGCTATACAAAACCGTGCTGACCAGCGCGTGTCGTGGCGTACAACAGAGTATGCGACGGAGACCCGCGACGCTAACATCGGCCCGAGAATTCAATTCTTATCAGTCGTATGCGGTATTGAACGCGAAGATATACGTATATCTTGAGTTGATCAACTGCGCGAACACCGCATAAATAGATCTTTCACAAATGAGGAATGCATCTTCTTCAGCAACGTGGCACCCACTGTGGTATTTCCTCGTTTGCGTCATCCCTCTTTGGTTCCGTTTGGGACAATTAGTTCGATGCAATATTCTCGCAATCAACAAATCTCCCACTTAGTTCTGCGCGCGATAATTGCGCATAAATGGCGATGTGCGAATGCTTTGGCGATATGCGACAAAACAAGTCAAACAGCGCCAAACATTAAGAGGATATACTCAATCATACTTTCTGTGTCTGGACTGCATATTTTGTGAGTTTTCTTCATCAGGATAATAATAAACGCAAAAGTATCTCCGTTTTTCTACCAGAAGAAATACATCGCATTTTTAAAACCACGTTTAGAGAATTTAATCCTAAAGCATAATGTTTCCATTTTTACCTCGTTTTACAATGATAATAAGTATAGATACTTATCCGCAAGAAATAGATTAGTTTACTGGTCCGTTTTTTTGCGGGGAAAAAATGTAATATTAATAATTAAGTTGTCAAAATTAAATGGTTGATTACGTTTCTCTTCTCTCTAAAACTTTTACAGTAAACAGTCACTATAAAGAGCGAATCTTACTTTTAAAGATTAAAAATTGAATCTCTCTTTTTCAAGACTGGTCTAACTTTCAATCTTTAGAATAAAATTTCATTCTAATAAATTTAGGAAGTTCTATTAATTCCAATCTTATTATTCTATTAATTTTTTGTCCTACAGTAAAACTACTTGTAGAAAATAAACTATAATATCAGAAATGGAAGTCTCCTGAAGTCGATCATACGCTTCATAATAACTTCACTGGATATTCAAAGATTTATAGATATTTTACATGGTACAAATTCTCATGAAAGAAAGTACAAGATATGCGTATATTTTTTACATTTAAGTGTTTTTCAATCTTTTTTCAATTCACGACATATTAAAATGAGCCTAATTTCTCGAAATAAATCATTAGGAATACAGCACTCAACATAGTTCTTTTACTAAAAATTCAGAATTATATGAAAAATTCAGAAATAAAAAGTAAAGTAAAATTTTTATTTTTTGTTATCGTTTTAAAAGTGATTGTAAACATTTTTTTTCTTTACACTTTACTCGCTTTTTTATTTATTTTTAAAATCTCTTGCAGAGATGCATACAATAGTTTTTACTTTATAAATAAATAAATACGAATACGAGCGTGATACAACAGACAGCGCACTGGATGGCCAGACAGGTCCCTCGAAAAGTATCGCATACGAAAAACTAGGGAATTACTATAGTATTCATTACATATACTATAGCATTTCCCTAGTTTTTCGTATGTGATACGTTTGAAGAATCGGGGCCCTGGTCTATCAGAGATCCCGGTAGGATCCTAAAATATTTACCCGATAGGACTTAAAACCTTTTCCGAAAGGAGACACGTTCATGTCTCCTCTCGGAAAAGGTTGGCAACCTCCCGAAAGTATTATATATATATCTTTGCCCACAGAAACACCTCTCGAAAAATCCGCCGTTCAGAATCGGCATTAAAATTGTATGTCATATATATGTTCGTGGCAATTTGAATAATCAGCGTGCGCGTCACAAACATATGAGAGAGATGTAACACAGGTCTGAAGCCTAACGTAAGAAGAAAAAAAAGAAGAAGAAATAAACAAATTGGATTGAAATGAATTGAATGGATTCAGATTTTCAGAAATATTGATTCACGAATGTTAAAATGAATGCTTTTCAATCCTGAATACATTTTTATTTATTTATAGGAATTGCATGCAACATATCTTTGTGCTTTTCAATCTAAAAATAATATTAGTCTTTTCTGTACATTGTGAATACTGTTCAATTCAAAATTTTAAATAGAAAATGCAGTGTTTCAATCCAATTGCATCCAATTGAATCTAATTGAATCTAAAAAAAAGTATTCGCTATTTAAAATACGTATTCGGATAGAAAAAAATTTCAATCCATTTTAATTCATTCTCGTTTACTAGGTACGTATTGAAGGTTTTATCAATGTCACTTTATATTTTGAAAGTTGCCCCGTTCTATGATATGTATATATGTTAATT
>Ga0157364_1008165_pt1 | contig 10843 bp, 6 predicted proteins | sample AttsexASBM2_FD_111476 | JGI IMG/M metagenome (GOLD analysis project Ga0157364, IMG submission 111476) | Fungus gardens microbial communities from leaf cutter ant in Ribeirão Preto, State of São Paulo, Brazil - Atta sexdens ASBM2 | ecosystem: Host-associated > Fungi > Mycelium > Unclassified ... | reverse complement strand
TGTTCATATTGACAATAAATTAATAAAAGTTATTAATAAGAAAAATTATGATCGACTAAATAAGAATTTTCTCGTTGTATTCCGTTCTTATTTAAATCGCAATACATTGTGCTTCTTTGTAATAAACTGAGCTCGGAAAAAGTATAATTCGCATCTTTTTCTTCACTAATAGCGGCACTTCAGGAATGGTATTTCTAAAAAAGAAGTCTCCATTTTTAATGGAACCGACGAATTTCACGCCTCATCTCGTATCAGAGAATGGTGCAAATACACCTGCGACAAATCGCTTACGCGGTTGATGCTTCGAGAACATTCGAAGCATGATAGTGTTATCCAAGCAAAAATCGTGATCTTTCGCCGTTCCTTTGTTCCCTGCTATCGAAAGAAACGGCGCTTCATTTGTCGTTTTTCTGACAAGCCGCGGAATGCTATGGTCGAGAAATCGGTCGGCAGCAACTGCGAGTGATTTTGCACAATATCATTGTAAGGGCACTACTACCGTAGTGCACTAATTTAATGATTTTTTTCATCGAATCTATTTCTCTGTTGCACGTAATCTGTAAAGCTCAGTATATTTCATATAAGTCGATCTCACTTGCATCATATGTTGTTTTTTATTGATAATAAAACTTGGCCAATAAAAATCTCACTTGAATCATGTTGTTTCAATTAGTAGCAGATAAAACTTTGTCAATACAGAAATAATTGACAATTTCACGAAGAGAATTGTGCGCGGCGCACTTATCGCTGTGAATCATCTTCATGGCGCTTGTTCCGTCTTGACAGCTACCTGTCGACTATCTTTATCGCGATGCAGGTTAATACAAGTATTCCGATATACTTGTTGACGTGGCATTCCGCATATTTACATGAATATGATACAAAGTATACGGTAAAATATTTATGCATAAATTTAAATTAACTTATTGATTGACTTTATCTTAATCTTATCACATTGTAGACAAACAAAATTAAGTCGAAATCAACATATCTGTATATACACAGGAAGTAAAGATGCAATTAAGGCTCCCTGCGCTAATATTAATTGCTGGAGTACTTGCACGCTTAGATCATTCTAATCAGAATTTGTTTAAGTGCACTGCTAATACTAATACAAAAAATATCTTAATTATTGTATTCTAGTCATCTACGTTTTGCAATAGAATTATTAATTTAATTGTTAATTTATGTAGTCCCCTACTGTATATTATTGCTTAAATCGTGTAAATTGAAAACATATTTTTTTCAAAGAGATAATTTAATGAAGACAACAGAGTAGGAGAGTTTCTCGCAATGTTCACTCCTACTTTACCTTTCTCGCATAGTTATTTATATACATAAGTTTATAATATCCGATGTCGACCAATCGAAACGAACAGTCAACAGTGAGATTAAACCAATCAAATCAATTGGTGCTAAAGATGGCGGGACAGCAAATTAAAAAAAAGAAACGTTAAGTGAATCGAGCCAAGGACCAAGTAGCGCAAGAGTAGAAGGCATTTCCGTTCTGCCAACTGGCAAAAACCCGGCATTACTATCGATAGTGGGATTAAACTCGGAAACGCATGTTGTGTCGACAGATAAACCAATTTTAAGAGTTAGCCGAGCGTAGCGTAAATTTTCCATTTTCTCTTACTGAAGATAGAAAGGGAAAGAGAACGAGAAAGAAAAAGTGAGATAGCACCGTGTGCTCAGAAAAAGCAACTTTGATTGGTGTGGCTTATATAACAGAGAGAGGGAGGAGATACGTTAAAAGTCTGCAATCTACACAGAAGAAGCTTGGGGAAGCCCCTGCTATTTTTCCTTGACGCCATCGATTCTTATCGGAAAACTTTATAATATCAGTGTAGCCGTTTCGATGCGGTTTCGATAAAGCGCGAATACGTAAACGGGTATTTCAGATATGTAAATGCGCGATAAAGATGCATAACAGAATACAGCGTTTATATATGTATATCTTACAAATTACAACCTAACAGAATTCAAATTTAAGTTAATAAAATAAATTAAAGTCTAACTATTCAAATATATCGCAAAATGTCGTAAAATCATAAATACTTCAACAATTGTGAATAATTTTTAATTTTTTATCATTCCTTGTTGATGAAACGTATAAACACTTTACTTTTCTCTCTTGTACAATATTATGTCTTCATCTTCAAATAAATTACACGCCAAACATGTCGCTAATTTATTCTATGACGTACATTCTTTATTCCGCAAAAGAATTATTGTCCTATGTTATATACTTGAAAAATTTATAATGTTAAAACATAGACTATTAAAAATATTTGTAATTTTCGTTTGTAAATTTTCGTTCGCTAGATATCACAACATTATTCGACTAACGATTTTGAGGCGCATTACGAAGCCTTTACTTATCATGCAGACATCTTTTCGCCATAGAACGGATTACCGGTCAATTAACGACGTGACACTATAATTGGTGCGGTAATTCGATCCTCTTATGGCCGGTCCTCCGGGGAAGCTCGCGCGTTTCTGGGCTTCAAGTTAAGCGACCGCGTGCACATCGTTAAATTAAAATCCTGAGGCGTTCACCAGCACCGACGTGGCCCGCAGCGGGCCATCCCAGCGTTGGCCGTCTAATTTGTAGCGCATAATATTCGAATAATTTGCACGCGTTAATGGAACCGGCCGTGGGTCCCTCGTCGGCTACGACGAACGGAACTACCTTGCAAATATTTGCGTGCAATAAAAATGATTTAACCCAATAGGTGTCAGACAAAGTCACCGGAAATCGGAGCAAACACACAAATATGAAAAATTTCGAATCGTCGAAAAAGTTAATTACGATGACGGAAACGCAATATAAATAACTATCCCAATATTCTTGTACACGAAAATTATCGAAAAATCTTCTTTTGGCTCCTAATAATTTCATAATTTTTATGGACAACTTGTCCTTTAATTTATACATGATGATTTTCTGATCTTTTACTACACACGATTGGTCATCGTATCCCGAGTTAATTTTCATTATTTTAACAAATATACAAAAATTAAATGATTCTTGCGTATACTTAAATATTTTTAGAAAATATTTATAAGATTGTGATTATAATTTTTTTTAAATTCTACATATAAATGTTATAACTAATTATTTGTTTCTAATTTAAAAAAAAAAGAAAGGACGCGAATGGCCTAATGTTTACTAAGAGTTATACATAGTTAAATCGAGATCGAAATCGATTCATCTAATCGCGGATAATCTTATCTGTGACGTAGCACAAGCAATTCATTAATTCTCTCACTCTTGCAACAGCAAGAGTGAGAGAATTAATAAATTGCTCTTATCGCACATGTCTCACGCGTTATCTCTTAACTGACGTTATTTGCAAACTTTTATAAAATAGTCGAGATAGATTTCATTTTTATAACTGTTTGAAATTGTATCTGAATTTTACCGAAGATAATTAATAACAACAAGTAATAATAACGATATAATCGATGTGATAATCTCAAGGATGTGATATATCAATATAAGCAGAATGCAAAATATGTAATAAATTGAAATTTCTGTGCGTGATATAATTGTGTAAAATATTTTAATCTAAGATGATTACTTAAAAATATCTTGTACTAAGAAATAAGGATGTAATGTTAAATATAAACACCGACTAACAGACAGACGGTATATTAAGCATTTTAGCAGACACAGACGTACATCATATGTAGCGAACTTAGTCATCAACGTGTGAAGAATATACATCATCCTCATGACCACTGATTTACGAGCCACGTGCCCGACACAGAAACTTACTTTCCTGGTTTTGCGATTAGTTTCCGCATATATTATTGCGGTTATTTCCCCAAATGACTACATCTTCATGTCTGATAAACTTTACAATGCCTTCGGCAGATTAGAAACAATAGCTTTTAAAATAAACGGGGATGGTATTCTCAAAAGTTCTATACATTATTGATTTTATCGCCATGTCTAGGTAATTCACAATAATTTAATTACTTTAACAATTGTTAATATCTTTTCCTTGTGTCGCACACAATTGTGATCAATATATTTTTTTGAAAAACCCTATTTTGCGATTACTCTTTCCTCGTTTTATTTTCAAAACGCATCTCATTATTAGTTATCCTAATTAATTGGCTTCTTTCACAAGATAATTTCTTAAACATGTCCTCTCAGAAAGAATTTCTGATAACGAGATAAAAAAATATTCCAGATGCACTTAATCTTATCGCAACTTAATGCAGTATAAAAATAAAACAATATATTACGATTAGATCAATAATTCCGAGTCCTCTTCCTCGAATTAAATAAATTTGTCTTGAGATAAGAGTAACATATAAATTTAAGTTTCTATATTCTCACCTTTAGAATAAATATTTCTTTCTTCCCGATGTTATAATGTATGATACTGTTGCTATAATATTTAGTACAAAACCGATATCCAAAATCATTTTATTTTAGATTAAAAAGTTTTCCATTTAAAAGTAAAATAATAAGTCCTCTGTATATATAATAATAAATATAATTATCTTTATATCGATCGTATTTTATGATAAATAGAAAAGTAATAGCACTGAATTCGGAAATCTTTTCTATGGATGTATTCGATTGCATCATACAATTTTTATTAGTCACATGTCACTATCTAGTGACATGTGACTAATATTTATCATACTATCATTTGAATCTACAAAATGGTTTAATATTTCGTTCGATTAATGAAATCGACGCAGATCAGGGGGTCCAACATACAGTTTGCCGTATGTCTCCCCACGCGGAGATCGCGCAGCGAGGGTGGTGTGCGCGCAGGTGGGAGGACAGGGAGGACGTACTGGCAGGCTGAGGATTACGGTGGGGCTACGGAAGGGGGCTGGAGGAAGCAGGAGGGATAGAGGTGGGACCAAGTGCCGGCGAGCGAGAGTGCGAGAGCGAGAGGACGAGGTGAATAGTGAGTCCGTGAGCTCGAGTAAGTAACTGGGGGACTCACTCAGTCACCACGAGATCGGCAAGCCGAATGGTCAACCGCGCCGGTGGTTCTGAAAAGTCTGCAACGAATTGAAAGGGGCTCCTGCAGGGGCCCTGAATCAGGCGTAGATTAGATCCTCGAATGTCAACGGGCGCGATCGTCCACAGTTATCTCGATTCGATCGCGGCGCAAGTGGACGAACAATCGCGTCTCATTAATTTCTCGACGGAAAATAGACTGACCGATTATCATCTCACAAGGAGGACGCTGAACGATGTGGAAAGTTCTGGTGCTGACTGTTATGTCACTTTGACGTCCACCTGATAAATATAACAACGATATCGGTGTAGAGACGTTTCATACGATATTGCAGTTTCGGTATATCTCGAGGATTACAATATTCTCGCGTGACAGTTCGTTCCAACAGCGGGACGCGACAGTGAAGGACAACGGACGACAACGTCGTTTTTCCGGAGTAACCAGTCGATTCGCGGAAAGATCGCGAGTGCGCAAGTGGATGCGAGCGGAAACTGTCATCCGGAGCAGCCGAGGACTCTCCTGCAGGAGGACAAGGAAGAGATGATCTTCGTGCTGCTGGTGGCCGGAGCGTTCGCCCTCGCCACACTAAGGCGGTGTGTGTACATTGCTGAATTCTATCCACTTTCTCTAATGCGTATATGTGTGTGTGTGTATGTATGTATATATATATATATATATATATATATATATATATATATATATATTATATGTATATCCTGCTTTCGCACCGAGTCATCTCGCGGAGACGAGGTATTCGGCACGCAACATTTACTGCAACAGAAGAAAACGACTCGTGGATATTACACCACGTTTGACGCGTATCGCTCCACTCGCGGCTTCCCAGCATACATATGTTATAACGTTACTTCGCTTCTGGCATTGACGTCTCCGCGAGATCCCATTGCGCTTTTCGCAGGATAAAAGTCGCGATGCATTTCTGTCACGGCTACTTCGCGGAACTGAACGAAAGAAAACGGTCGTTCGCGTTCGCCTGATCGACGACAAGTTTTACTGAAACGTGTATAATGATGCAATGACATGTGAAGAATTCGCGCAGCATTTTACCGTTTCTCTACACGCGCTGTTCTTTGTCGTTGTCATCGATTGCGTTCAACGAGTCTGGGAGACGGACAGTTAGAAGAGAAAAAGATAATTGTCGCGTTTCACAGCAAATGGATAAAACAATTTAACGCAAAGGCATGTCTATAAATCACGTTATTAGTGTATATTTATTTAAATTTGACATTTATAGGTTCTTATTTACTTCGAATCTGCATACTTGCCTACATCTATAAACAGGCATATCTTTGCAGATTTGGTTAAAGAATTATTTCTTTGCTCAATACACTTTTCTGAGTTATACGAACAGAATCATTTTTGTCGCAGAACATCTCGTAAAGAAACTAGAAAAAGAACACAAGGCCGACTTCTTACATCGTAATTACACTTATATGATAATCGTTAATTACATACTACATTCGAGTATTTTATTGTCATATAAAGATTATTTCAAGTATTACAATCATGGTATGTACAATCTTACTTAAAAAATAGACAGTTTAAATATGCAAGTTACATTTTATTCATCTAAAAAAGTTTATGCTGCCAGTCTATATCTTATTATTTCAAATTAAGGTTAATATTATTAATCTATTAGAGTCCATACTTCTTTGTCGATTGCACCTTTAAATTGAATTTTATGCCATTTTATTCTATTTTTTTACGATATTACATAACAATGATGTAACGAACTATTCAACTATTTATGAATTTGATTTATATATTTTTGATATATATATTTAATATGCAATAACAATAATATGTGTATATTATATATTATAAAAGATTTTTTCCATGTTATTCTTGTAAAAGATTATACCAATATAATCAATAATTAATTTTAATTACTTTAATTATAATAATTGTATAATTATAGTAATGCCAAATTGTATATTAATTAATTTTAACGATATAGATAAATTTATTAAATGCTAAACTAATTTTTTTCTCTCTTTCTCTCTTTCTTTCTCTTTCTATTCCTATCTACATTTATGTAGCCACATCTGTTTATTCATCTATTTAATCTTTAACAGAGACTCGAATATAAAAATACTTTTTTTATATTCAAAATAAGAATCGATCATTTTTTTATATGAAATAATAATTAATGAATCTAATAATTACACAAGTTGTTATATTAATTTAATTCCAAGTTCAGAACAAATATGCTTGAGATCTACTTTCTCTAAATAAATAAATGTTAAATTTGTCATACCATTGTAAATTGATATCAATGAGATGTAAAACCTCACTATTTACATAATACAATATACAATGCAAATTTTATTTCATTTAATCTTAATCTAAGCTTTTTTCGAAGAATTTTGATAAATATTCGTTTTGTTGTATTATTAATTTATACATGATTTATAAAAATATTACTTTACAATTTCTTATGTTAATTGATTTTTATAAAGTTAATATTTTTGTTTCTACGCGTCTAAAAAAATTCTTGTTTAGCTAATTAATGACTAAGCGATGACTGAGTCAGTGTATGAGATTAGGTTGCGAGGTGTTTATTTGGCTTCGGTCGCGGAACTGAAGTAGATACCAATAGCTCAATTCATTTACTAATTCTCTATCGTTAGTATCCCGATTTCTATCATTAGTTCTTGCATACATTTATTGATTAACATTCATTCATTTGTTTTTTTGATTGAATTATTAGATGAATATTCATAAATATAAAAATAATATTTCCATATATTTCTTTGTACAAAAAAAAAGTATATTGTTAATATAAAGAATCGCAGACCATAATCATTTATATAGATTTCTATTTATACAAAAACAAAATGTTTAACAAATATATAATAATTCAGTTTATTTTATTTGGCACACGTATATAGATTAGCTGACAAAAATTCTTAGAGTTGACATCATTAGTTTATTTCGTCTATTATGTAAAATCTTATCTTAACTTGTTTTAAAATCTTATCTTGACACGCATAATATTAACTGCAATGAATAATTTATTCCACAGCCACATCTATTTCTATCCATTTTCTGCGGATTAAAATTCTTTAAACCGCGATAACCGTCGTTCCACGTCATTACCATCTTCGAACTTATCTTACTCATATTATCTAACTCATATTATCCATCATGCTGACTTACATTTTCAACCCTTAATAAATTAGTTTGAGTTAATTCAAAATTATTTTTGCTATAAGTAATTGATTATACTCTTCAATAATGAATAAAATTAAAAATAGAATTTCTCAAATTCATTGTGTCTATTGAACGTTAAACAAAAAATAAAACATAAATATAGTCTTTTCTTTCTATGTCCAAATAAATCAAAGTAGATTTAAAATATTGTAAAAAAATAATTGCAGTAGTGTTTAGGACATTGATCTGAACCGCAAATAATATAAATAGAACAAATCTGCGATATTATATTCTCACACAATACAATTTCCCCTTGAAAGAGTGAATCTGACTTTAGATTGACAAATTTGAATTCGTCACTGAGCCTATTCTCCACCTCCATGTTTTCCATCTCTCTGTGGAAGGTACGGCCGCCGATAGAGGCGCGCGTCGTGTTGATACGAGACACACACGGACTGTTTGCTCGGGTACCCATCGCGGACTCTTTTTTTCATGTAGGCCCCGACTCAAGTCACAACACTAGTAAAGTTACAAAAGCCGAAGGCAAACAGATCCGGGGACGGGCCTTAACCGGTTTATTAAACACTCGTGCGCCCCGGAGGTGGTCCCCATCGTCGCTGAAAGTGGCGACGACGCAGCCAGCAGATGAGGACGACGGCGACGTCGATGCCGCCTGGCCATCTTCTAGAACTCAGGCGTGTATCACGTCGTACATTTTCATTTCGGTACCACCTTGCCGAGAGGGCCAGAAGAGGAGTTCACTACTTTTGTATGTACGCAAGACGAAAACGATCTCTCTAGAGGTGGGAAAGAACGGACGGAAAGGAGGAGTCAAATAACGCTCAAACAAACCTTTTCTTTTTCAAGTCGAGCCGCCGCAAAGCAGATTTAGATTCTAACAACTGTGTAATTTTAGTTCTATTTTAGTCCAGTCACATTATGAGGTTTTAATTTCACCAAAGGAACATTTTTTTCCTCGTAATTTCAATCGACAATAATTCAAAACTTGTAGATGTAATTTCCGACCGTCATTGAACAATTGTCATTCATTAGAGATCGGTATATAACGTAGATTCTTGAGATACGTAACAAAATATATCTTTTGCGGCACCCTATACAACACTCTATACAAGTTCTGACGAGATACATCGTGGAATTTTTGTACGTCCCTTAGTGTCACAGAGTGACTTACGTCCTACGACAGAAATAAAAGGAAAGTAAGGGCCCAAGAGCGACTTGGACGCGTACTGGGTTGTGGTTTTGGGTTCAGCAGGGTTCACTGGACATATTATGGGACAGACGAGCACTCCAGCGTGAAATGAAAATATTATGCCAACGCTCAGACTGCCGTACCACGCATGACACAAGAATTACTACATGCATATAAAAATCGAAGATTCATATTTCATAACGGAATAATTCTGCTGCCGCGAATTGGTTTTTATAAAAAGATCATATTGACTGCAGTTAATCAACGTCTGTTATTAAGATTCGATCTAAGATAAAGATTGGACAATAGAGTAATATTTCTCCTTATAACATTAAATGCTGACCTAATGCCATGATTTATCATCTTTCTTTGTTTCCTATTACAGAGGATAATCATGTCGTCTAAAATTTTCCAAGTTCTCATCAACTAAAGAATTAAATCATATATAAGAGATAACTCAATTGCTGTTTAGTACGTTCTTTTTAATTTTAAATTTCGATTATATTCGGCCTTTAAAATTAAATGAATTGAATTAATATTTTATTATGATACAATTTATTTAAATATTAACTATAATATTTATATCTTTATCTTTACTTTAAATTTTTAAGCAATATTTTTTCTCATTAATATATTTTTCTCATTAATATATTTTTAATTAATTTGATATATTTTGACGCGACTTTCTTATATAAATATTTCATTCATATAAATATTTTGCTATTTCTTTTAAAATACTATCTGATAGGCAGTCATAACTAATTTGCATCTAGTTATAACAAGATATCAATACGTACATTGGATGAAACATCGAGTGGCCGATGCCTTGAGGGCAACTTTTTGTGCAATTTGTTAATCGTGCTTACAACCGAAGAAGTAACATAGAACGTGTGTCGACAAGGAGGCGGAGAAAAAGGAAAATAAGAGACAATTTGCGAGTAAAACCAGGCACGAGAGATATAAATTCAATTTTATTTTCTGACGAGTTCTCTTGTCCGACTACTAGACCTCTAGCCAGCTACTGATCTGATCTCGCTCCCAGACTCCGATACGATACAATTTATGTGAAATCGCAATTCTGGAACAAGGGCGACTTCGTGTCATTTCATGATTTACCGATTCGATAAAATCGATCGCGTGCAGTACGAAAGTTTTACAAATATCACGGTAATACTTTCTCGCGGTGATCGCGATTTCTTGCGCATTTACCTGTGCCAATTTGTGCAATGCTGCGGAAAGCAAAGAAGGAAGCGCTTTTTTCCTGAAAAAAAAAAACGCATATTTGTATACTTGGCGCGATAAAAATTGAAGCGAAATAGCGATTATATTGTGGTATGAGCCGGAAAATATATAATAATATCAATTATACCGATAAATTATACATGTATTAATCGTGAAGCTAACGCGATGACAAGCGTGAAGTAAAGACACGTGCTAATGTACATATATAGTAGAACTACTTATGAGC
>Ga0157364_1008164_pt1 | contig 10843 bp, 4 predicted proteins | sample AttsexASBM2_FD_111476 | JGI IMG/M metagenome (GOLD analysis project Ga0157364, IMG submission 111476) | Fungus gardens microbial communities from leaf cutter ant in Ribeirão Preto, State of São Paulo, Brazil - Atta sexdens ASBM2 | ecosystem: Host-associated > Fungi > Mycelium > Unclassified ... | reverse complement strand
TCGAATGCTTGATCCAGGTACATATGTCATTGAACTAGTGTGGTGTATTAACGCCGAGTATTCACGCAGTAAATTCTTTGCGTTGCGAAAGCGTGACGGACGTGCAGGGCTTCGCACGATCGATCAATTGAACGTTGTGGCCAGACCGTGGAAGAAATCACGGGGGATTCCTGACTCTCTGTGCCTATCTGCGTGACGATAAACCATGATGAGCCGCCCCCGTCGCACATGGCGCATCGCGATGAGTAACGTCATGGGCTTTCGTGTAAAGTCGTCGGTGGCAACGATTTAGTGCGGGTTTGTCGCGCATCGTTTGAGTGCATAAATACCCGCGGTATCCGCGCGCAGTTTTCACATGAACTCTTCTATCAATCATTCTCGATCTTGAAGTTAATTTATGTACACTGAGAGAAAAGTGTTTGGTATTTATAATGTATAATTGCATGGTATAATAACTACATGGTATAATAACTATAAAAATGAAGTAAACTATAATTAATAAAAAATTAATTACAGTTTACTTCATTTTTATAGTTATTATCTCTGTACTGTTATATACACTCTAAAAAATGAGTGTAGATGGTTTAATAAATGTTAAATATAATTTTCACCGATATGACAATAAACACCAAGATGGGTTGTAAACCATAGTGTTAAATTCACATCATGTTGGTGTTTGCAATACGGTGAAAATTATTAGGCAGTATAAATAAGTTCTCGAAGTTAACTTTAGATAGTGCTACCTACGGAGTATTTAAATATTCGCGCTTTAATTTGTTCGTTATAGTAAGATTAACCAATTTGTATTTTGAAAGCTATAACAATGCGCAGTTAGACAATTAAATACATTTTTAGTTTAATGTTTCACATATTTGTTGCGGTAAAATCGCGACTGAAGCAATCAAAATAATTAGTAAGACTTATTAAGACAATATTGTACCGAAAATAATGTGTCAGGATTAATTTGAAAAACTTAAAAGTGAAGATTTCAATGTGAACAATAAATCATCATACATTCTTTTGCTGCGACATTTCGTATGCTGAAGAATGGCAAGAAGTGATAAATTCGAAAGGCAAATACTTTGATTGAAATGTTTCCGACGTTCTTTTATGTATTAATAGATATATCAAAAAAAAACTGCAAGAATTTATTTATACTATTAAGTGTATAAATAAGTAATAAATAAAGACTGCATGGTGTTAAATCCAAACTTATTTTTTACAGTATAGTAACAATAATTATATTTACTTTTCAAAAAAGAAAAAGTACATATCAGCAATACCGGAAATAACTATAAATTATAGTTAAATTATGGTTAATTGCAATTTTTTGTTGTCATGTTTTTTCTCTCAGTGAATCCTGCAGTGCTTAATCTTATGCAACCGATTACGCGCATCGTTATTTTCATACAAGGATAATTGTATTCTCGGTGGTGATTGCTTCGTTGGCGTTGCGTTCAAGTATAGTCCGCACGCGCGGTCCATCGAGTTGTCAATATGAAGATCTTTCGCAAGATCTTTAGAAATAAAAAGAAGAAGCACATTGTGAACCAGAAGAAGCGGCGAACCACGAAAGCGAGAAACGCGAGCAGGATGCACGACGCGCACTTGCTGAAAGATGATTTCCTCTTCGGCACCAATACGCGCCGTTCTAGACCACATCGACGTAAACACAAGGTATGTGCGAAGAAACGAGAGCTGAGTCTTGATGTCAGCGTTTGAGTCAGCGCATTCGTTACGCCGGCGCGACGACGATATCGGTTGTAAACGACGTTTATCCGGTCTTGAGACACTGCGAACTTCTGCAATGGGAGAGGGAGAGGGGGAGGAGAAGGAAGGGGGAGAGAGAGAGAGAGCGAGAGATGCATTTCCTCGATGATGATGAGGGAAACGTATTTCTTTCAGACTGGATTCGCGAACTCAACATTCGAGCGTATTGACGTCCCTCGAGAACAGGTGTTGAAACTCCGCGGTTGTAAAATTCTTCGTATAAATTTATTACATCTTTGCAGTGAACCGAAACGAGAAATGGTGCGGTTTGTGCGACATGCATCTATGTCGCATAATGTACATACCTATGTGCGTGCGTAGCGTTGCGTGAATCAGGGACTGTTTCTATCCGGCATTCCTATTCTTTTTCCGTTACATCCGCTATTTGCGTTGCCGTTATTATTTAGGGTAACATACTTTCGCCATTAATATACATTGACTTACGATATATTTGTTAATCGCATTCTTAACACGTGACTCCAAGCACGTTCCGTTCTTTGCCAATGTTAGGTGATTCGCTCCACCATGTCGCCTGAGTCACTGATAATCTGCGATATGTCTGTTTGTGTTTATTATAAAATACTAAAGAATTTTATAACACTGAAATTGAAGAACAAAAATTATTATTATAGAAAAGAAGGTCTATAATATGCCATAATACACTGAGAGCAAAATTTTTGGTATTTGTGACTATAATTGCTTAATAAAATATTTTTGTTTTCTGAGATAATATATTGTTTTTAATATATAGAACTACAATATACAGGTATTATTACACTATACTACTATACATTACATTATAACATCGCATAATAATTATGAAAATCTCTCTTAACCATAATTATTTTACCATACAATTATAGTCATAATCATCAAAAATTTTTTCTCTCATTGTACATCAAATTATATATCCACGCATAATATCAGAAATTATTTTACAATTACGTTTCTTTTCATAGTTAAAATATCAAGCGAGCTGTACGGGAAGTCCACTAAGTATGGCTCAATGATGATTTACGCAGCACGGTGTTAATACGCTGTTCGAAGTTCGATTTTTTTCTCCAAGTACGCTCTATTTAGCAGTCTGCAGCTAAATGCGATAACCCGGCTTCTTAACGCGAGAAAGACGTCGTTTATCGTGAAAATGAGATGAGATGAAGATTGGACAGGCTATATTTGGTGTTTAATATGCGGCAAAAATGCGAATCACGCTTTTTCTGCACTATGTGCGCGTGTCAGAGCGGACTTACGACTGTAATTTCACGGGAAATGACCGCATAATCCGACGTATGAACACTAGATTGTACTCGCATGTTTGATTGCACGCCAATTACCATTCGCCGGTTTGATTTACCCTTCCTTTTTACAGAATGATACAAAACTTTATAGTTTTGCGTAAAAAGAAAGAGCAGAAAATCCCAAAAAGAGTATATATGTTTAATTATGGTGAACTGCTCTTTTCCGGTTTTGAAATTTTCATTACGAAAATTCGAGTTTAAATCAACTTACTTTGACGCGTCTAATCAAAGACATTCTCGTACACACATCGTTTTTTATAAATCGTTCTTATAAATATCTTTCTCTAAATATGAAAAATTGACAGTATTCCAAAATAAAAAAATGAAGAAATATTAAAGACAATGTTACTGCGCTTTAACGAATATATATTGAAAAAAAAATGTTTGATATTTGTGATTATAATATTGCATGGAAATATAATTAAAGTTGGAAATTCCATTTTTATATTATTGCTATTAGTAATGATGTTAATAATAACAATAATTATATTTGTATATACAAAAAATATATATCAAGAAAAATGTTTGATTAAAAATAGAGATACAAATTACTAGAAGATTCTGATTATATCAATCACCGTTTTTATCTTAACTAGAATTAATATATTTAACAAGAAAATTCTTTATTTCATCTATTTTTAATCAGAATTCAATCAGAATTAATCCAATTGAGCATTTTTCAGTGCAATAACACTGAAAACGATTGTATAATAATAATAATTTTTTTCGATGGCAAATATATATATATTATATTTTTTTATATATGTATATGTAACTATAAATATAATTAATATTACTAACATTATAGTAGTAACAATCATAAAAATGAAGCTCCTAATTATCCATAATTATTTTATTATGCAATTATAATCACGAATATCAAATATTTTTCTCTCATTATCAATGCACTATAGATAGCATATTTCTAATCTACAGTGTCGACAGATGTAAATATACAATCTACCTTTCGCGACTTTCCAGCGACGCCACAGTAATAATTACCGTGTAATACTTTTACCTTGTTAACACTTTCAACGCCGCTTCTTTTCACTATTGAAAATTTATATACCCGCCAAAAAGAAGTCTGTCACTGTGTTTATTAAATTGAAACTTTTAATTGAAGATCGAAAACTCTATCTTGAGAGAATTCTGTAATATAAAAAAAATGTGTCCACTTGTATTATAGCTTATAATACCCAAACAAAATATTATTTTGATTTTCACGCCTACTTAAGAACCTCAAATAATTCTATTTCCTTTCTCTTAGCTTTCACTCTCACTTTTTTCAAATTCCGAAATGAACTTTTTTCAAATTCCAAAATAATATAAAAAATATTGGGGATAAAATGTAGGGGAACTATTGATATATCACCTGTACTTCTTTACACAATAACCGCAGTTGTTTTGGCTGGCATTACTAATCGCATTAATAGGTAAATCGCATGTATAGGTAAATGAATGAACAAGTGAAAATGTGTGGAGGTCAGCGGACAGCTATACAATGTGTCCTAGAAACTCGAGGAAAATTCCGCATTCTCCAGACAAAAACAGCTTAATAATAATGCAGTTTAGAACCACTTTATTGCGATATTTTATTCTTGAGATCGTTCTAATTTCTTGAGATCTTTTATGATTTTCGAGATACTGTAGTTATTTCATTAGTTGGATGAAAACTTAAACAGCTTAAAATCAAATTTATCATAATTTTAAATACAAAATCAGAATATCATTGTATACTTTATAATTTTTTTATGGAAAATAAGATAAAAAATATACCAAGATGTAGAAGATAAATTTCTTTTGATATTTTTATTTCAGAAGTTATAAGATTAGACTGCAAGTCTATGTACATTTTATTATTTCGTTCCAAAAAACAAGGTGCAAAATATATATGATAAAAATACTAAGAATAGAATAAACACACACACACACACACATTTTCGATATTTTTATTTCGAAAAATACAAAATCGAACTATAAATATTAGATGTGGGAAAAAGTTCATGGCGTTTTTCCCGTTAGATGGCATTTAAAAAACGCCACGAACTTTTGCCCATATCTAATACTTCTGCACGTTTTATTATTTCTTCCAGAAAACAAGGAGTAAAAATATACTTGTGACATAACGTATGGAATTTTTCTTTTGATACTTTTTTATTTCAGAAAACTCAAAAATTTATATTTTATACAATGAGTGTAAAAAGTATATCTTAAATAATAAGCAAAATTGAAAAATCATATTTTTTGAACATACAAAGAGTAGATATTAATACAGTCGAGAAATTTTTAAAATCATGAATGCGCGAAGCTCTTATTTATATTAGGATAGAACGTACTCATTGTACAAAATTGTAATTAATATTTATTCCACAATAATTGTTTCAGTAAGCTTGGATATTCTTTTAAGTCCATTCTACAATTGCATAAGTGGTTGTAGTTGTAAAAATTGATCAATCACAGTCAAAGGACTATACTCAGTTTGAGTCCCGACTGAACAGCATTGAGACCTAGCTAGGATTCTAGAACATAAAAAAGGATTAAAAAGTTCCATATGCACAACATTGTAAAATGAATCCCTTGAGTGCTACAGCTGTTCAAAATTTGCTATTATAACCATGTATTGTGTACCATGTAGAATTGGTTTTATTCGATTTCTCGAATCTAGTATCTGGAATATGTCCAATCTTGACGAAGCCAATTAAAATCTTTTTTGGATCCCCAATGAATAGTTATAACTGATATATCGATGAAGAAGAGAGAGAAACACAAAGTATGAAACAAAAGATTTTAATTGCCTAATTAAAATGTGGCCAATGTATGAATCTTATCTCTCTTCAGCTTCCTCATCGGAATTCTCTAAAAGTAAAAAAACATCATTAACTGTTCTTGCTGACATATGGCATGAATGGCAACCAGGAATTTAGCCGGATTAATAAACTGTACCAAATATATTTTAGATTATTTAGATTTTATATTATTTCAATGTCTTTGATACAATCCGTTACCACCGTCACTGCGAGGAGATGCCCTGGACGCAGAGAAATTGAATATGATTAATGGTACATGGTCTTAATAACGAACTTTGAATAGTTCTAGCACTCAGGAAACCTCTACTATAAAGTTGGACTTATAGAATTTTTGATTCTTTTTTAATAGCTTAAAATTTTAGGCATGTTCATTGTTAGGTGTCCAAATTCCCTTATAAAACTGAGCATAGTTCTTTAAGGAGAATATTTGACTATGATTGATCAATTTTTACAACTACAACCACTTATACTTCCGCTTGCACAATTATAAAATGAGTTTTAAATATCCTCTTTATATCGTTTATAGAAAGAGTGAATTTACATAATTCATGGTTAGATTATTCAGAAAGTAAAACCCATTAAGATGCGTACATTAGTATGCGAATATGGCGGGTGTAAGGCGCGAAATTGCGCGACTAATTACAAGTCAAGACGCAATTAGCGGCTTATTATTTCTTCACGTTCCTTCGCGGCGTTGGAGTAAAATAATACAATAATTGCGGGGCACCCGGTATATAAAACGAGAGATCTTCAAATACGCACCACGCCCTCGTGTCGTCTTCTCTTTCGACCGACTGCTAAGGTTGAGAAGCAGCTACCTGCTGCCTGCGGCAGGTACCTAGATCTACCTGGTCGCGCGCATTCCACAGGAAATGTCCTCAAGATTGGTCGGAGGCCGAAGTTGGCATATATAGGTTTTTGCCCGCGGAGAGTTGACGAAAGATTTTCTTTCTTGCTCTCGTTGAATGACGTTGCTCCTTGGCAAATCGAGCGTGGCCGGTCGCGACTTTCGTCACGTGAAGTCGTTCCTTGCATTTCACGCGCTCTCGCGTGCACGCGTCGCTCGAATGTCGCGATGGATCAATGATATCTCGATTGTCGTCGATTTTCGAATTATGTCGCGCGTTACGTTACGTTATGCATTTTTATCGTCTACTTAACATCGTATAATCGACAAAAATTAGTCAGAACGAAATCGGCACGTGATACTTAGATTTATTAACGTTAAATATACATATATATGTACATCGCGTGCGCCGACGTTGATCCCGTTGATTACGTGGATGCTTTTACGCAAGCGATTTATTCTAAACCGATCAGTAACGATTCTGAGATCCGGTTCTCCTTCTGCGGCATGACGCGCGGCAGAATTTTTCTGGATGCTTGAATCATGCGCTGGTCTTGCGCGTATCCCATGAACGTTTTACATTCCTAAACATTTGCTCGGCGCGACTGCAAGGTATATGTAGCTGCTTGCAACGCTCTTACATATACCTTCATATTTAATTCTGTAAGATCTATCCGCGCGTTATCTCTTTGAATCTTCAGCTGTCCAGATAACTGTATTATCTTGTATCGTCATTTTATATAAAATAGTTCACTTGAGTTATTACTTCGATCAGTTTTTGATATGATAAAGAGCAAAATTTCTTCGTCCAATCTTGCTTACGTAATATAAAATTTCTCAGTTTCAAAACAACTAGTAAATCAAGTTTGATAAATGCAAAGATAAAAGCCAAAGTAAGATTAGAAAAATAATAACTTTATTTATTTTCAAATAGTTGACTAATGTTCGTTTCCAATGTAAATTAATTGTAATCTCAATTCAACTTATTCTTTCCGTAATTCTGTGTTCATTTCTATATATTAATTTTCTATATATTAATTTTACTCGAGACAACCAGATGTCCACTTATGATGATTACAATTCTGGTTGATATGATTAGAATATATTGACTCGTTTATTTTCAACCATAAATTTTTCTCAGTGTTATAATTTAATATACTGTAAAAATGTTGATTTCACTGAATAATATAAATAACTTCCACAATTTATTTATAATTTATTTACAATATCATATTATATTTTGTATTAAATTAATACAAAAATGGGACTTATTGAAACGTGTTAAACTCAACATAAATTTTTCAACTGTGTAGTTTTATAATTTTTTTCCGTGACACCTTCGCTTTCGATAGAAATGTCAGGGGATTGTGATGATATTTAATGAGAAATAGTCTATCGTTTCATCGAAGTTTTTTTCGAAACTGCACAAATCGCACGCAGAAACTTACGCACGGATGAGTGATAACGTTTTCGCATTCCTCGTTTCATACGCGCGATTCATATTTATGTCGACACGCTCGAAAAGTGATACTGGACGATCCCTTATCGGATTTTCCCTTTCGAATCCGTTATCCGTGCGGATTCAGCGCGATGGTTAATCAGATTCATATGTAATGAGGTGCACAGTGGAAGTGATTTTTCTCATCGCTGTAAAGCGCGCAAGTATAATCTACACTGATCGCGACGGAACGATACACCATCGCGATTTGTTTCAGCAGCGTGATCTCGTCGAGAGCTATTATGAAATTTTATGAACTAGTCAGTCGTCATTTCCGATCGAATCAAATGGGCATGAGAGCTGCATTGGAACGGCTTTCTTTCTGGAAACGCGCCGGAAATCGCGAACTCCACTCTACAGGGAACGAGAATGAATTCAAGATAATAACATTTACAGCGAAATATCGCGAATTTATATACACATACACGCTCACACACATACCTATGTAAATGTATTCTTACCTGTACAACTCTGACTTGTAACGAGAAATGTTATGGGCACACTGAGAAAAAAATGTTTGGTATTTGTGGCTGTAATTATGTATAGCAAAATAATTATGACTGAAAGCTCATTATTAAAGTTATTTTCTGCTTCTTAATGTTAGTAATAATAATTATATTTATATAGTTCTATATATACTTAATTATATGTACTTCTATGCATGTATAAGAAGAAACAGTTGATGTAAAAAAATGAGATAGGTATAGGTTTTGCTTGCACTTTTTGCCCTTAGGATTTTTTGTGTTCTTTCTTTTCAACGCCTAAATATATATTTATTTTGTATTACGTAAAAAGTTTCTGAGAATTTTGAGCAATGCGAACAAACTTTACTATATAATTCATTGTCATTTTTTATGTCAAGTTTGTACATATTTTTTAGTATATCATAAATATAATGATAATAATTAATTATTATTACATTATAACATTACATAATTATAAAAATGGAATATCTAATTATAATTATTTTACATATAATATATATTATATGTCACAAATATCGAATATTTTTCTTTCAGTGTAGCATGACATGAAGAATTGCTCGGTGCAGGTCTTTACTAGGAAAACTTCAGATTGCGACAGTTTTATCAGACCTGAACATTATTTCTTATGTGAAAATTTTATATTACATCATAAAAAAGTAAATAGCCAAGCGCGTGAGTTTCAATCTCTCATGGTAAGGAAATGTTATTAATCTCGTAAATCTATCGGTCTTTCTCTTATCTTGCACTGGCCGGTCTTTGAACCAACCATATGACGTCACAACACACATTTTTTTCCATCATACGTTTTTCTGACCGTTCAAGGTCAACTTTCATTTCGTTTATGGAATCATAAGGTCCGTTCTTTTCAGCTGCACCTCCTTAGGCTTTCTATATTTAATGAAGCGGCTAAGTATTCAAAGATATTAGCAAAGAGAAGAAAGAAGAGGGGAAAAAAATAGCAATAAGATATAGAAAGTTTAAAGCAATCTTCTATAAATCACTGCTCCAGTGTAACGATACTCATTAGAGAATTCCTTAAAAGAATAATTTCAATACACTTGTACGAAATAATTTTTTAAAACGAAGTATAACCAGCAGGATCTTCATACATCATTAATTAATTCGATAAAATGCATTTCTATTTAAACGGGATTTTAATCAGCGATTCCTTGAAGGGAGATTTTCTCGTGTATTTTAATCTTCTGTCGGCCATGTGGAATTTTGCATCTTCCATCAGCAATCCGAATCTTTGAACTTCAATACAAATTTTTATATTATTCTGGACTGCACAAAAATCTGAAAAAAATTCTTGCATACTTGCGAAAGTTTTAACAAGTTTTTAGTATCACAGAAGTCAAATTGTATTTTACTTATTTTTTTACATATTTAAATTTATCTACCAGAATTTATAATCAAAGTACTGTCTTGAAAGTCCAATTTAGCTGGCGGAGAATTAATATCGCATTTTAATTCCTTGAGGGCTAATATTTTCATGCGTTTGGTCCATCAGTCTATTACCGAGCTAGAGGTTCAGATAGACTTCCAACATAGGATCTGTTGCTCTTTTTAGCCGTATTCACCATTCCATTGGCGTTCTCTCCCTTCCGCCAAATCCCGAATGTATATGTGTCCGTTTTAATTAAAACGCGGAAAGCGCAATTAAATACGGCTGAAACGGCGGGGGCCCCTCTCATATATCATCGTATATCGCGTTCTCGCGCTGAAGCTCTACCAGACGATTTTGCCTGGATGATCCCATATACCCGGTCTCGCGATGTGACTCGAGGACAAAGAATAGAGAAACGGAAAACGGATACCTAGGCCGCGCGACAAGCAGAATTCCAGCTGGTGTAAGGTGTGGCATATTCCAGTTAATGTCTCATAGCCTGAGAGCCCCGCGTGCGTACACATTCGTATACACACGCGCCCACATGCTCATCCACAGGCGTGCAACACTTGTACTCACAATACCCACACACAAACACACACACACACACACACACACACACACACACACACACACACCCACACACACACACACACACACACACACACACAAATTTACTATACTATCTTTACTGATTAATTTTTCATGATTAAATTAATAAAGGTTATATTAATATACGGTTATATTAATA
>Ga0157364_1008163_pt1 | contig 10843 bp, 3 predicted proteins | sample AttsexASBM2_FD_111476 | JGI IMG/M metagenome (GOLD analysis project Ga0157364, IMG submission 111476) | Fungus gardens microbial communities from leaf cutter ant in Ribeirão Preto, State of São Paulo, Brazil - Atta sexdens ASBM2 | ecosystem: Host-associated > Fungi > Mycelium > Unclassified ... | reverse complement strand
TGAAATATACATTAATGTATGTCTTATTATTAACTGATTTTGTAAATACATTTATTCTTAAACAATTAAGAATTTTATTATATTTATTACGTGTAATAATTTATAATTCAGTATCACAATTATCACAAATATATTTATAGTTACTTGGTGATTAATTTTGTTCCTTGAAATATAAATACACGCGTGAGAAATCTTGGACAGCGGCGAAGGATTTTAATATATCGGCCACGATTGATTTTCGAATCCACGTGAACGCTCGTTGCGAAAGAGCGCACACTTTTCCGCGCGGCGCGAGTAGAGGGGCATGCTCGATTTACTGCGCGTGAAATTGTTAACCGGGAGTTCCGCGAGAAGTCCATTAGACGTCAATGAACGCAAGAAGCGAGGACAGCACTGTGAGAGAAGAAGACTCCTTCGTCTTGAGACTCTCGAGAGACCCAGACTCTCACTACTGCTGGACGGTTTTACCGTTACATCCGCGAGTCCGTCCCGTTCTCGCGCTAAACGGCTCGCTTCCAAAACGCATATAGGTCAATATTAACCGCCCGCTCCTTTGCTAGAGGAACGATCGAGAAAACGTTCTCTTTGTCATTTTATTATGGGCAGAACTTTCGCTGAATAAATGGACAAAGGGACCCGAAGTGGTTCTCGACCGCGATGAATAATAAACGGCGTTCGCGAGCTGAACGGCGATCGTAGCTGAAGTCAAAAGAGTTAAATAAAAATGTTCATTTAATCGAGCAAAATCAAAATGGAAAAATTACAGACGGTTCGTATCGATGTGGTTCGTCATCAATGCGGCGATTCGATGCGCAGGTGCGCGGCACGCACCTTTGAAAATTGAGTACACCGGACGTCGTGGATGCCTTGACACCTATTTTGAGCGTAACTTTATGTATTGTATTTACCGAGCTGTGATCAACTGTGATATGGCCTAAACATTCGTATAGCATGATCGTTAATTTATTCTCTTGACGTATCCGACTCGATTCTCTCTTTGAGAGGAGAAAAAAATATGTCTTGCTTCTGTTCGCCGTGCTTGTCGGAAAAATACAATTCGCTTGGATTTGATTTAGATAACTGGATCTTACTGGAATGAATATTTATCGAGACGAATGAGAACTCGTGAAAGACTTTCGCCACAACAGCTGTCTGTATGGAATTAATAGGTGAGAGGCTGATATATTGAATATATTCAGTATCGGATTGCTTCTCGCCTTAATGAAGTGAATTGCAATGTTCACAAAATATTGGCATTTAACGATGTATCAAAATATACAGAAATAATTCATAAATCATTCTTACTTCTTTATTTACAATTTTCCTTATGTTCCATTTTTAGGCAGAAAAGGCTAAACCCAATTTGGGTCCCAGCTGAATAGCATTGAGACCTAGCTAGGATTGTAGAGCATAAAAAAAGGATTAAAAAGGTCCACATATGCACAACTTTAATGAGTCCCTTGAGTGCTACAGCTGTTCAAAGTTCGCTATGACAATGTACCATATAGGACTAGTTTTATTTGATTTCTCGAATCATCTAGTATCTGAAATATTCATTCTTGATGAAGACAACTAAAACCTTTTTTTGTACCCCAAATGAATAGTTATAAGTGATATATATTAATCGAATTAAGTGATATATATTAATCGAAGAGGAGAGAAAGACATTCAAAATATGAAACAAAAGATGTTAATTGATTTGAAAGAGGCTGCGGTTCAGCATTTTTAACTGTAATTTTTAATTGTTTCCATCTCTCGTTTCAATACATTTTCTTTTATGATGACACCAATAGGCATAACATATATGACATTTAAATGTATTAAGTAGAGCTCTTATGGAACTACTAAGCTCTTATTCCAAGAAATCTAGCACTTCGATCTCCAGCCAACAAATGTTTAAGGGACTGGTTTTTTAAATATTTTCCACATTGCCCACAGTGGATCTCATCGCATAGCGATGTAGCTGCTCGAGATGACCCCATATCAAAGATTATCCTGATTGGTACATTCGCCGCTTGTCGATCTCCCCGCCCAAGAATTCCAGGGACATCGCCGTTATTACAAGCAAATCCGAATTTCTGTGACATGACAGCATGAATCGCAACCAGGGACAATTAGTCGAATTAATGAACCAAATACATTTTAAATATTACTTCAATGTTTTTGATACAATCTGTTATTGCCGTCACCGCAAAGAGGTGCCTTGGACGCAGAGAAATTGGATAGTTCTAGCACTTAGGAAACCTCTCCTATAAAGTTGGGCTTATAGAATTTTTAATTCTCTTTTGATGAATGACCTTAAAATTTTAGGCATATTTCAAAATTGTTCATCCGGGATCCAAATTCCCTATAAAACTGGGAATAATCCTTTTGGAATTGATGTATATTATATAATGTATCTACTTCCAAGAGGAAGCTTTGAAGATATATGAATCATTAAGATTCACTTTGTATACTTTAATTTATGAAGAAATTTAAGGAACTTTTTAAATATCATTTCGTATTTCATGTAATACTATAATACAAACTTATATTGATAACTTATATTGATAAATTTCCATTAATTATCTCTAATAAAAAAATTTCGCTGAAATTATTCCATATTTTAGAACATTTCAGCGAAATTATTGAAAATTTACTGAAATTTCAATGAAAGTGAATTTTTCAGCTAAACATATTGAAAAATTATTGAAATTGAACTGAAATTTTTCTAAAATTTTTCTGAAATTTTTCTAAAAATAAATTTCTCCTAAAAATTGCTAAAATTAAACTAAAAATTTTCTGAAATACTGAAATTTTTGCTGAAAAATGTTCCATAACGTAAAATAATTTTAGCGAAATTTTTCCACCAGTAATTCTTTCTAAACAAATAATGTTGTTTGAATTATCCAAATGTCAACATTTATGTATTAATTCAGATTCATATGCAGAATCTTGAAATTTTCAGTATCACTTACGATAAAAACCTTGCGTCTTTGTGATCAGATTTTCTTCGTCTGTAGGCTCAATTGATAGATAAGATGAGGAGTGATAATTTGCACTTGGTATTGCGAACGAAAAGACGAGATCAGTGCCCGAGTTATCACCGTGGAAATAAGCTGAATGGTGCAGAATCGTTGAAAATGAGCACAAGTATAACAAGAAGAAAAAATTCCGAAAATGAGATCCGAGGTAACTCATTTTTAAACAACTGTTTATCATTTCTTCATTTTTTCATCACATGCATATATAAAAAAAAGTTCTTTATGTTGCTTCAAATTAAGATCGACATTGCTTTTATTGTAATACTTTTACATTATTGCGATCGTTTCTTCCTCGGTCTTTTGTAATTTGATTTTCTCTTATACACTCACTGTTGATTGATTATGCGACCCAAGATATACTGAAGATGAAATGAGAGCGCTTTCCTCTAATAAACTTCTGTTAATCATATTATTTTATTCTTTCCCGAATAATAAAAATAAATATTTAATAGATAATAAAATAAATATTATATAAGTTTTAATAGTTGTCATCGTTTTACATATCGGTTTGATGCAAGTTGATTCATTACTATTTTAATTATATTATTTCTGGAAGTCTCATTTATACATATATATATATATATATATATAATATCCATGAAAGTAAACGTTAGGCGATTTAATAAAAATTGTTTTATGAACAAAAGTATTATTATTTTATTTAAATAAACGAGTTACAAAAATAACGAATAAGTAATAATAAGATATTTCAAAATATTACAATAAAAATTAAGTATATTACAACGATGCTATGCAAACATTTTATTATTGATATAATTACTTTAAGTAAAATATTAAGCTGGTTAAGAATAGAAGCATGCCGATAATACGCAATAGGAAATCATAAAAAAAATTTAAGATTAGTAATAATTCTTTTATCTCTTTTTAAAGAATTTCGAGTACATGTATCTGCCAATACGGCCGACGGTAATTACTTATTTGTGATCATAATCTTATGTCTCTTTTGACAACATCATTTATCTACGATAAATCGTTGTAATTTGTACAAGAAGAGTGATAAGAAATTATCGACTAATGAATAGAAGTAAAAAATGACATAAACAATAATATCATTGTATTTAATCGCGTATTATTCGATATATTGTATTTTTAATTGATAAATTCAATAATTAGCAATTTAATTGTCGCAGCTATGTACTTGACGATTCTTTTATTGATTTGATACATAATTGGATGGACCATGACCCAATTTAAACAACCAAATTGTCGCTATGAATATTAATGATCGACGTAACGGTCACCGATTACTTTCTGCACAATAGATAGATTAAAATAGACTATACTGATTTGATTTTTAGTCTAAACGATTAATGTAATAAGTTACTTAATTTATGCTAAATGTAAAGTAATTATCATAAATGAAGACATTGTAATGATAAAAGCAATTCTCACTATTCAACTTTCTCAATGGGGAAAAAAATGTTTGAAAAAATGTTTTTTTTAAACATTTCTAAAAACGTTAAAAAACATTTTCAAAAACGTTTAAAAACGAAAAAAGTCACCTTCTTTTCATTAAAAAAATGTTTGTTTAATAAAAAATATTTTTTAAATATTTCAAGGAAATGTTTTTTTAATGTTAAAAAAACGCTTTTTTAAGATTTGACAAAAATGTTTTTGTAATGATGAAAGTTTAAAATAACAAGAAAAGTTTCCTTCTTTTCATTAAAAAAAACATTTATTCAAACGTTTAAAGACATGTTTTTTTAATGTTAAAAAAACGTTTTTTAATGTTAAAATTATATGATCAAAATTAGAAAAAATATGTATAACGCAGAAATCTTTTTTTTAATTTATTATTTTTTATCGCAATATTTATAAACCTTAGACACCTAATTTTATTAATTAATCGTAATTTTTAATTATATTTTTATCTTTTTTATTTTACCAGGTTTTGAACTTGGGACTTCAGAGTCTCATACCTTATCCGTTACATCACTTATATAATTGTCGATGGACACAATTCTTATTGTCCATAGATAATACACTTAACGCAATTATATTGGGTTAACTTCTCTTCCGTGATTATTTTTTTATTCTGACCCGTTTTTTATTAATTTGAATTTTAGAAAATAATGATATTTTTTTAACATTTATATTAAACATTTATATTAAACGATAAACGTTAAATAAATGCAAGAGATCCGGGTTCGACTCCCGGCCGAGGTAATATTTTTCGCAATAAGTTAATTACAGTTTTTTAAGATTAAATTTGGGGAATTTGGGGGAATTATTAATATTTCAGATTGAAAGTCCAACAATCATATCGGCACTATCATTTCTGAAATTAATTCATTTATATGAATATATATAATAGTTCAACATCTTAACATTCAGATCGTAGTGGCGTTTCGTATTTAAAGTAATGCATTAAATAAATGTTTTTTAATCATATTTTAAATAAATAAATAACAAACATTTAATAAATATTAAATAAACGTTTAAGAATATTCCTTCGAATCATTATTTCAAATGAAAAATTAATGTAAAACGAATATTTAATCAACATTAAAAAATCTTACTTTAAAAACGAATCATAAAATGTAAAATTTATTACGAATAAACGTTTAAAAAACATTTAATAAATATTAAATAAATGTTATCCTGAAAATGAATTGTAAAATTAATGAAAAATAAACATTTTAAAAACCCGTTTCCTTTCCATTGAAGCATGATTTCAACATGAAATAAATATTTAGAAAATGTTTTTCTAAGCCATTATCTTAAATGAACAATTTTTTGATGTAAAAAACACATTTAATAAACGTTAAATAAGCAATAAAAAATTATTTCTTCAAAATATTATATCAAACGAGTAATTTAACGTAAAATAAATATTTAATTAACATTAAATAAACGTTAAAAAAATATTTCTTCCAAATAGCACTTCAAATGAATAATTGATGTAAAATTAAATAAATATTAAAAAAATGTTTCTTCGGAATATCATTGTCAAACAAAAAATTAGTATTAAATTAATATTTAATAAATGTAAACATTAAATAAATATTTAATAAATGTTCCTTCGAAACATTCGTCAAATTAATAAACGGAAAATTAATATAAAACAAACATTTATTTAATGTTAAATAAATGTTTAAAAAAATGTTTCATTCAAACATTATTTCAAACGAAAAATTAGTGTAAAATTAACATTTAATAAACATTAAATAAATGTTTAAAAAATTTTATTTTGGAAATGAATCATAAAATGTAAAATTAATTACAAATAAAAAATGTTTAAAAAATGTTAAATAAATGTTAAATAAATGTTAAATAAATGTTAATTATTTTGAAAATGAATCGTGAAATATGAAATTAATGAATAATAAACATTTAAAAAAACATTTTCTCTCCATTGGGTTATCAACTTTATCTTGATCTTCTTACGACAGCGTCTATCAGAGGCTCCAATGATGTAATAATTTGTCTTCTTAAATATTTATGTAGTATTACATGTTTCAGATCACCCGGATCAAAACAATGTCGAAGAACAAGAAGAGGTGAGATCGAATTCCTAATTAGGAGATCAGCACTTAAATATTCATGAAACTATATACAGGTCTACACAATTTGTAGTATATTTAATTAAATATTAAATATTAAATATTTAACTGAGTTTTAGATAGATAAATAGATAAGATACAAAGATCACCACAATTATTTGTGTTTCGTAACTTTGTCTAATAATTTTGTTTGTCTGGTTTCGATGCGGTAAGCATCTTTGAAAAATTTACGTGAACATACTTGGATTACGCTTTCGCTCATTGTTACCACGAGGTCAGAAAATTATTATTATCGCGTATTTAAGCGTGTATAATGCATTATATAATTTAATGATAATATGGGGCTCATATACAGGGTGTTTGGAAAATAATGATAAATCTTTCGCATAGGGACAGAATAGATTAAACTGAGAAGAAAAATCATCTACCATTTTGCAATTTTCACAAAGCAAAACAAAATATTAATTGCTAAAAATTGCCGAAAATTGGTCTTTAATAATTTTTTACTCAAATACTACTTTATAGAAAAACTTTATAGAAAAACTGCAATAGAAAATTGTTTATTTTCTTCTTATAAAGCTCTAATTTTTTTTAGAATTTTTTCAGAATTTTTTAATACCGCATTTCCTCAATGTTGGTAAAAATGAGAAAATTCAATACTAAAAAGTTAATAAGAAATTTTGAAAAAATTCGTAGAGTTCTATGAGAAGAAAATAAACAATTTTCGTCTTTTGCAGTTTTTCTGTAAAGTTTGTAGTATTAAAGTAAAAAATTATTGAAGAGCAATTTTTGGAAATTTTAGCGATTCTATCTTATTAATTATTGCAAAAATTGCAAAATGGTAGAGGATTTTTCTTCTCAGTTTAGTCCATTTTTGCCTCTCTGCGAAAGATTTATCATTGTTTTTCCAAACATCCTGTACGTACGTTAAAATTAATGTTGTTCGACAAGAAGAAAAAAAAAGGGAACGCAAGATTTTGGAATCATTTGACGAAACAATCTTCCCGCGTATTTCGATATTGCAAAATTATCAGATAAACGTCCCGCATCGAATTTACATTCACATATCATCGACCACGTTTTTATTGAGCAATTTCTCTCTGTTTTCTTCGTACCTGTCGTCGCAATCCTATTTCGCTTTGCGAAAGATTCTGCAATATATATATGATGATATTCCAGTTTGAGATGAAAGTTTGCACAAAAATTTCAAGGCAGATTTTATAACAAACTTTATGGATTTTAAATTAAAAAGATCTCGATAGCTTAATGAATTTTTTTTTTTAAATCACTTTAACAATCGGGATTAAAGTGATTTATTATTTTTGTACAATTATATTTATCTTTCAATGTTTATCTCTTGCTAAACAAAAGAAAAGATCAACACAATTAATCGTAACAATTAATCGTAATCATTCTATTACGGATCATTCTACTATAGATAATATATAGATATAAAAGAAGTAGTTATATACGTGTACATGTGATACGTCATTTTACTGGAAAAAAATCTGACAATTAAATCGACGGATGTGCTGCGGTTCTTTTAATTACACTCATACATGTTTTGATAACACACACTATAAAAATGTGTGTATACGTTCCTCTGGTTCTTTTCCGCAAATACTCATATTTATATTCATCAACAAGATCAGCAACATAAGTCATAAAGTTTCCAATATTAATATCGCGACACTTCCTTTGATAGTATAATAAACAGTTTTGCACGTGATTATTGTTGACGTATATAAATATTTATTAAATCTAAGAAGGTGAATCAATTATTCTTAAAAGTCGTGATGTCATATCTTTCTTTTTTTCATATTCTACATTAATTATATTGTATATGTAATGCAATGACGTCTAGCGTCTTTCAGTTTCGCGAGCTCGTAATCTCTCGAGATAAATCCAGCTTAATCGGAAACTGTCACAGCGTGTATCTGAATCACTTGCGAAAAGGCAGGTCGCACGTGGACCTGTATGTGACCACGTACTTTCACATTCAAATACTATATTACACTGTACTGTACGCTCGCATCACGACGTAATGCCAGCCTGTCACCTGTAGTATGCCTGTTTTGAGATATATGTTCGTACATGGTTGTACCTACCTACCTACTTACTCTGGCAACAATATTGTGCTCACTCATGGTCGCTGATGTCAGTCTCGATGTTGAAGCGCGTGCGAACAGAGCCGTTAAAATCGACGACGACGAGTGATCGTTCTGTTGTCACTCCTCGATCTGGACGATCCGGAGTAAACAAATGTTGTAATATATCGGGCAAAACATCCACCTGATGAAGTGAAATGACCTCGTGGTAGTGATTGATATTGATATACAGCTTTCTTTTTTTTTCTCTCAATTGTGATCAAAATTGTGGTTTATTACGCATATGATGAATAAAATGCCTGTGCATCAGGTAACTGTTAGCATTAATATGTACTTATAATTATTAGTTACTATCACTTTTTGTTGTATGTAAGGTAGGTAGTTAGTAATTTAGCTTACATTAAGCGTATCTTTTTGAAGGACAGAGAGACTAGAAACCGCATTCCCGCTATCTTGAAGGAATACTGAAAAAATATTTCAGAATTTTATAAAATACAATAAATACAATAAATATTGAGAGAAAAGAGGTCTTTTTTGCGGATTTTCAAAAACGCATTGCTTTCGTTTGTTTATCCTTACTTAAAAATACAATACGAATTATATTGTAATCCGACTTTTCAATCCTTTAATAAAAGAATTAGATCAAGTCAGATTGTTTGATCTTCGTAGATACATATATTCAAATTCATATAAAAATTAATGTGAGCTATAATATATTTTGTAAAAACACCTTGCTTCATATCCTTATGTTATACATTTTTACTAATGCTCTGAAAAGAAAAATATGTGCTACAATTTATATAAGCTCAAATTATCACAACAGTGACATGAATAGGTTTGGAGAATAAATCGGTTTTTCAATTGAGCTAGTTCACTGATTCACTTCCATTCACATCAGCATGCCAGACTAATTCCCTTCATCACGGTCGCGACTACTGTACTTTCTCTGAGGCACAAGTTTTTCATCAAATGCATTTCGATCGTCGTGTGACAATCTCAATCCGAATACCGTGAGACACCGATTTCCGTATATGACCAACATTAAATATGTATGATATTGCCATATCTGAAATTAGATAATCCTTTCGAACTCGTTCCTTACATACATACATCATTAAGAAATTAATTGTTTATTGACAAGGCATGCCAAACATTACCGAGATTTAGAACTGATTCGGAACGATTGTTGGGAGGAAAGTATAAATATTGTAGATATCTCTAATTGTGCATTTTATCATATTCGTACGTACTACGTAATTAATTATTGCAAAAGAGAACGCATTATCTGAGTTTGTAAATATTCTATTTTTATCGGTTTACATTCGTACAAACTTTCAACAAAGCAATAACATCATAGACCATCTCGGAAACATTAAATCTCTTTATCATTCGAAAATTTTTATTTATATTTTTGCAATATCTAAACATATTAAATAACATATTAAATTTTATTTTAAAATTGTGTTAAACTAATTAAAAATATCTAATTATTATCAAAATTATGACATGCATCCTAGATAGCGCAAAATATTTATAAAATATTTACAAAATATTTATTGTAAATTTTGTAATAAATGCTCTGGAAATATTTAATAAAACATTATAATTCAAATAAAAAATATTTAACAGAAATATTTATTTATATTTAGCATAAATATTAAATTAAATATTTAATATATCTTTTAATAATATTTCGAATAAAACTTTATATAAAATATTTATATAACATTTCAACAAATGTAATTGAATAAAATGAAATTTTATTCAACTTGAAAGAATTTCTCAGTGAAATATATAAAAAAGATCTATCAAAGGCAATATCAGCTGTTCGGATGCACAGAAATCTCTTTATTATCATGTGAATGTAACAAATTTATTTCATTTTTTTTTTTTACATTTACACAAGAAGAGATTTCTGTGCATTCGAACAGTTGGTGTTGGTTCTGATTGGTCATTTTTATATATTTCAATAACATTTCAAGAAATAAATAATAAATAATAATAAATATTTATCATAAATATTATGTCTGGAATACAAATAATATATAAATAATTAATAGTCTATGTCGTTTTAAAACTTTTTGACGCATCCGTTTTCTCTGAGAATATATATATGTGTGTGTGTGTGTGTGTGTGTGTGTGTGTGTGTGCGTGTGTGTGTGCGTGTGTGTGCGTGTGTGTGTGCGTG
>Ga0157364_1008162_pt1 | contig 10843 bp, 2 predicted proteins | sample AttsexASBM2_FD_111476 | JGI IMG/M metagenome (GOLD analysis project Ga0157364, IMG submission 111476) | Fungus gardens microbial communities from leaf cutter ant in Ribeirão Preto, State of São Paulo, Brazil - Atta sexdens ASBM2 | ecosystem: Host-associated > Fungi > Mycelium > Unclassified ... | reverse complement strand
TAAACAAATCGACCAATCATATAAATCAAAAGTACAGTTTTACATGTTAGAATTCTCAACCATGATTGGTCGATATTACTTACAATCTTATGATTACGATTAAAACTTTTTTACGTGTGATAATCTTTATTAATTAATTATACCGGAAGTTACTATTTAATTTTAAGTTCCTTTTAAATGCTTTTCTTTTATTTTCAAGGTAATAAGGCAACGATGCAGCAGAATTGCACGATAACGAACATCCTATGACAATAATGTGTATCACTCATTTCTGTGGAAGCGATAACATAATTATTCTTGGAATTGTAAGAATTGAGAAAAAAGCAAGAAAAAGAGAAAAAGAAAGTAAAAAAAAAGTGTATTATGTTATTGCCAAAAAAATCTAAATGATTGTATCTTGTTTGCTATCCGATAACAGTACTTTATTAATTGTAATTTATTACCGGTGCGGTATAATATAAGCTATAAAATTGTAAATCTTCAAACGACCATATTATGCACAATGAGATTTCTATATTATGCATATCACGCATTATGCAAATAATTACTGTCGTAATTAATTTACTTTATTCTGACGATGTAATTATTCATGAAAGTGCTATGCCTTGACCAAAATTCCTACTAGACACAGTGTAATATCATTTTTTTGCAAAAAGGCTTCGGTTTTTTCTGCAGTTATATAAAATATAAAATCAATAAGTTGCGGATTTAAAATTCTAAATTATCATCAAGTAAGAACTCGAATGGAAATTCTTATTAGCATAATCAATCGAAAGGTCAGTCAATCGATCCCGTCCTGACCTTCACGATTGTTTGATAAATAGATCATGCTACGTTCTTGGTGAATCGAATATTTTTCTTCAAAGCTTGTTCGTCGCATCAATCAAATAGGTTTAATAAAATATACATGGCAATATACTTTTAGGATCAGGATACTAATTTATTCAAATTATTGTGTTAGGTTATTCCAATGTCCTCATGGAAAGAACAATTTTACTAAAATATAAGTTTAAAAATTTTTAATTTGCAATCAGCTTGAGCGTTCTACATAATTATTTTTATGGTCAAATAAAATTATTTTCAGATCTGTATTTAACTATATTTTTAGATATTTCAATAAAACTGTTCTTTCCATGTGTTTACATATAGAGGATACTAAGTCTCTAAAAAATTTTAAGAGATTTCTAACATAAATTCAAGACGAAATCTTCATGTGCCATATGTCCGAAATGATTTAGTTTCAAAGCTGCAGGGGGTCAAAGTTAAAAAAAAAAATTTTGTTTTTTCTCTTTAAAATATATTTTAAAGTATCGTTAAAATAACTTGAGTAGTTTTTGAAATTTTTGATAAAAATAAAATTTTTCTCTATCTTTGGAACTAAGCCATTTCGGCCATATGTCAGTAAAATTTTCGTAAAGTGAGAAATCACCCTTTAAAATCTTTTAGTACTTAGTATCCACCCTGTGTATAGATTAAACGAGATAAATTGATATTGAGAATAGTACCGCTGTGGGTACTCCATACGAGATTGGAATGTAAAATTCGCCATTTTTCTCATGAGAATTCGTGATTTCTCGTACGATTCCGTGCACGTATCGAAGTACGTGTGTTCGAAAAATCACGATGTTATCTGTTCGTTTTACTCTTCCACGAAGTAACTATGTTATTATCGAGTAAATTTCCGCATATATATCAACAAGCATAGATAAGCTTTTCTGTATTCGGCAACCTGAGAAATGTTCTTGTATATTCGTCAAGAAACAATTTTTTTTATTTATTATATATATATATATATTTTATTTATTTTATTTATATATATTTTATAATTATTATATATACTATATATGCTATACTATAAATATATGCTATACTTAGATCAAATTTCTGCAAGTTGTTGCAGAAAAATAAAATATTCTCTCGGGATGAAAAATATTATTAATTATATTACTGATCAAGTTATTGCAATCATTAGGAAGAAGATAGAGATTAATTATACGAAGTTTATTGTCAACAAAGAAACTCATTTTTCTTTTTCAATTTTACATCCTTACATTTTCTCTGATTGTTTCGCGCGATTTTGATCGATGGATCGATCAAACGATCGAACGTTCACACGCTCATGAGTTCGCCTGCACTCATCTTGTGTACAAGTTACGCATACGCCAACAAATGAGATGGTGTGTGGCACTTCGAAAGTCCACGTGGTTGTGGATCACGGTAGTGGTAACAGTCGTCTCCCGACCGTCGTTCAAGTCTGCATGAACGTTGGTCATCATCTCTACCGCAGCCGTTGCCGCCGCGCCGTCGAGAGAAGAGTTAGATGGGAAAAACGCGAAACAAGAAAACAAGCCGCGAGACAAGTTCGCTTTCGTTCGCCAATCTGTGTGAGTTTTGCGCCGCCGACCGCAACGGGCAATTTACCGGTACCATCCTCTCAGTGCATTCCGTCCAAGCGAGTTGTTCTCCAGTTCTCCATTATTCGGAGGGTTCGTGCGCGCGCGCGCGCGCGATGTGCTCGGAAAGGGTTCACGAACTCCGTAGAGATCGTTGATCGTGATCTGTGCTGGGCAATCACGCGATTGTTCGATTGTTATGATTTATACAATCTGTTCGATCACGTCGTTCTATAAATAAAAATACATCGGTGTTTATTTAGATTTCTTATAGACTTTATTTGTGTGAGTTTTGCGTCACTAATCGAAGAGACAAGGTTCTTCCAAGGCTGTAAGTAATGTAATTTATTCTTGAGTATTTATCGAGAAACAAAGAGAAAGACAGAAGTATGGAAATTTATAGCTTTGTGATATATTATAGTTGGAAATTGCCGTTCTTGAAAGAGCTTTAATATGCAATTACGCATTGGATTAATTTAGTTTTTACTTGACGATTATATACAGTATATTTTATTTTTAACATACATTAATCGCGGATTATATAAATATGAACGATTTGAATTATTAATCGATAATAACAATGATTACGAAGCTATGAGAGTTGACAGCATGGACAGTACAGTAGAATTGACATTCTGTTATCACAAACTATTGTTTTATATCATTATTTGTAAGAAATTAATATAAAATAAAGATAATTGTTATCTCTGAAGAATATCTCGCATTTTGCGTTAATAAACAGAAGTATTTAAATGATGTTATGGCCTTAAGATTTCCAAGATAGATATAGATGTAAATTATTCCAAGGTACATATAGGTAAAAATTGTATACATAATATTAGATATTCATCGAGCAATGATTCATGTGAGCAATTAATGTCCTTGCGAAAGAATCGTATTGTTTGTAATCTTATCAACAAGCAATCTGTTACTAACAATCTGTACTTCATCGTTCTGAATGTTGATTTGAAAAACACGTGTTATGTGTTCTCGTCTCTCGTTTTTAATGAATCCACGAAACTGGTCTCGCTTGTAAGCATTGTGCTCTCTCGCACTCATTTTTATCGCGGAAAAACGCGAGTAAACTTCACGAAGAATCGTTGTAACGGAAGGATTTCTCTCTCGCATTGTGCTCCTTCTTGTCGAGAGATCGGGAAACTTGCTGGACCGGCTGCCGGCGAAGCGATCGTTCGACGTTTCCGAGAAAAGCGAGGATGCACTTCTTCCTCGAGTCTTTGTGGTTACTTTGTGCGGTTGTACGCGACCCTGAACTTCCGCGCTATAAAGGTGTTCGCCATACACACAGAAAAAAGTTTCTGGTTAAAAATGAACAAATCTAAAGATTCTGATTGTATCAATGAAAATTCCGGTTATCTTAACTAGAATTATAATAAATTGAATCAGGAGATTTTGATCATGTCAATCAGAATTCTGGTTATCTCAACTAGAATTGTAGATTTAAGAAGATTCTGATCATATCAATCAGAATTCTGGTTATCTCAATTAGAATTATACAGATTTAATTAGAAAAATCTGATTTGTTCATTTTTAACCATCCTTTTTTTAGTGTACGTACGGCAGGCTAAATATTGAAGGCCAATCAGCAACATTCGATAAATGATTTCTTCCTCATCCCGCGGTCCGTTCTCCAGATTAATTATCCCCATATTCGTGCGAGGCATAGACTTTATTCGATCAATCTTATCTATATCTTCCATAGTAATTTATAATTCTCGTGTCATTAAATTGTACGCTCGTAAAAAATTCACTCACATTTTTCACATTTTATTCTTCTCTCCCAGACGTGATCATTTTTTGGACTTAAGAAATATTATTTTAAAAATGTTATATTTTATATCAAGAACCTCAAGTATCTCATATTTTATGTTACTTTAATAATGACCGTGAACTTATTTCCTTGTCCCTTATGAGATAACGTGGTGATGTTTATGGGAAAAACTTCGATTTAATTACTTTAAATCACTCCTTGTATCTACTTTATTCTTTATCACATTATTATTGGACTATTATTATTAATAGCAGTCTATTGTTTGCACAAGAAGAAAAATGACTAAGAATTAATAAAATAAGAAACAGAGATAAAGAATTGTATACACTCGTTACTTTTTTAATGCATCTAAAAACTCAATGATGTCACACCAATACTTAAGCTTTTGATCTTTTCACAGCCTTGTCAGTATAAATTTAATGTATCTACAGATTTAAAAAAACAAAGATCTTTCTTGTATATTTTTATTTCGCACATATGATTTCAGTTTTATATGCTTTTCACATGTCTCAATAAAACGTCATCAAAATTTAATACAAAAACGTTTCATCCTCATCAGTGACACACTTAATTCTAATATATTCATAAATCTGGTTTGCATGCTAATTTCATGCTAATTTCAAATATACGTTTCAATTATACGTTTGATTCTTTATATGTGATGTTTTATAATAACTGAGCATATTTGAGAAATAAATTTAACACGATAAGTTCATTTATATACACTTATCTATCCGTAATCTTGTTTTCGAGTTACAAACAATATTTTATTAATTTTCATTACAAATTGAATTATCTTAGCTAATTCTATCCAGATGTTTACTATCGTGATTTAAGTTTAAATGTTCACTATTACTAAAAACAGAAATGTGTGAATGTTATGCTAAAAAAAGAATCTGGTAATAATTATCAAAAGTTAAGTAAAATAATTCCAATAAAATTCAAGTAATACAAATAAAATAATTTTAAGTTCTTAAATATTTAGTTAGTATTGTACCAAACATAATAATTTAATTAATAGTTTTTAGTAATATTTATTATTGTAAATATTTAGAAAAGTAAAATTATTTACAGGTTTTAAGATGCTTACCAGCATTAAAAATTATTAAGATATTTATAAACACAAATATTTTAAAATTACTTGTTAATTTAATTTATAATATTACTATTATAATATTATAATATTCAAGTTCTGTTAGGATTGCGTTTCAAAACAAAAAAATAAATTCGACGCGCAGTTTGTAGGATATATATGTCATATAATCTATAAATTTATGAAATTATTTAAGCATTAAATCCAATCTGACCAACTTTAACGATTTTTAAAGCTTTTATGATCTATTTGTTGTATTCATATTGTGTATTCATATTGTGTATTCACGATCTTAAAAGATACTTTATTAAAATTATTTTTCATTATATTAATCGAATTTCATTTGATTAGAATTATTTCACTCAACATTTGATAGTTATATATACTCAACATAGACAGAATCTTTTTTCGTTATATACTTAGTTTTGTTTGTAACGAGAATTTAATTTAAAATTTAATTTAAAAAATGTCTGTAATTCAGACTACGAATGTTTAGAACTTTTTGGATTATTTTTGTCGCGAATTCATTTTCGAAGTCCATTATTATATAATGGTATTATAAAATATCCTGCACTCAAAAAAGATCTTGCAGTTACAGCTAAAATTGTCTAAGTGCGAAAAATATCTAAAATAAATAAATTTTTAGCAAGTTATTGAATATATATAGCTACGATATTGAATATATATTGCATCTAATCATATAGATGACAAAGATAGAATTTGTGCTGTAAATTCTATGCGTATGATACATAATTTTCTATCAGATAAAAAAAAATAGCTATAATTCTAGCTGAATCAGCAAAATATGTTTTTGCTTGTATATATATATATATATATATATATACGCTCCCGTTAATTTAGCCTTGTACATACCACGTCAAACCTTCCAATTCGAGAAATTTCACACTTTACTCTGTTAATTAATCGCTCGACACGGCGGAGAAAGTTCAATAATTATCCTTTAATACTTGATGTCGGCCTTGAATCTTGTTTATTTCAGCATCTTAGGATAAAGTTGCCAAAAACAACTCCTATCTTAAAAATTCAATCATTATATTTACATACTTTTTTATGAGTTATTTAAGAATAATATGGTACTGTGTGCTACTCCGTTACATTCGTGACATGAAGCGCAGTAGAAGTGTTATTAATTACGTAAATAAAAAAATCGTGATAGCGTTTCTATTTTTCAACGCATTTCATAGCAAAAAAATTACAGAAAATATAAATTAAATAGTCTAAGGCTTGATCATTTGTCGTGATTATAATATTATTAAAATTAAATTAATAGGATTAAAGCTTGCTTTTTTGTTTATATTTTGTTAAATAAATAAAAGTTTTAAATATGTCCTACTTTCCTAAATCGCATCGCAATCTAACTTTCTAAATCATTATCTAATATTTTTTCATTTCTTACATTTTTATTCTATTTGTTATATGAAAATATATATTGTATAAATATATATAAATATAATCTACGAAGTGTTTATTTTGTTTCATATAGAAACTCCTTAAATTACTTTTTGAAATTATCATGTGTTATGAAAAATATATTCTTAATATGTAATGTATAATTTTAATAGCATAATAAAATATAATTTTTTTCTTTTCTTGTATAATTTTTAAATTTTTTATAATATTATTAATTATAATATTATTATAATATTATATAGTATTATATAGTATTATAGAGTATATAATATTATATAGTATTATTATGATATTTTAAATGGAATATTAGTATAATATAATTTTTGGTAATAGGGAAATCGTTGTTTAAATCACATCATACTGACAAAATTCTCATTTAAAATGTTATAATAGCGCAAAAAAAGTTATTAAAAAATTACATAAGAAAGGGAAGAGTGCAGTTTATTATGCTTAAAAATATTCTTTATAATTTCTAAGTTATGAGTAATAAGAGAAAAACGATTTCGGCAATCTTATCTTACGTGGAAATTAAAAATAGGTGGATATTCGTATGTGAAACACATGTACAAGATAATGATTAGAAAAAAAAAATGAAATTGAAAGTGATATTTTTCGAATCAGTCTGACATTTTGACATTCAACTTTTTTTTTATTGTTTTTAAACGATGTCATCTTTAAAATATGAATATCTGTTCATTCATTACAGATTTTCAGATTGATAATATGTCAGAAGAAGGAAAATAGCATAACAAAAATTCTTGCAAAATATATTAAAATAGAAATTTTTCTACAAAATAATATTTGATAAAGTACACTTGTAAAAATACATCAAAAACTCCTCTTTTATTTTCGAATAGAATAAAATTATATTTATCTCATTCAATAGTTGTCATATAACTTGTTTCGTTTTCTAGTTAAACAATTCAATTTTAAATATATTATTAGTTATTTGATTATAAAGGGAGTTTTCAATATATTTTAACTCTATAATCTTCTATTAATTGTTTTATTAAAAAGTACTTATATTTTTACATTTATAGTATATACGATTGAATAATTTGTGTTCACACATTTCTTTCTTTTTTTTGAAATATTACTAAGAAATTAGTTAACATTTATATACAATTCTTAATACACAACCTACAAATACTCTTTAAAAAAACAATTGACAAATGGGCAACTGGAAATTGGCGCTGTAGACGATGCGCAGTTTTGCTTTGAAAAACTTGATTTCAAATTAGAAATTAGCTAGTGTTTCGGTTAATCTCTTAATCTTCTTCAAAATAAAAGTTATTATTAATAGATTGATATCCATTAATTGCAATCCAAACCAAAAAAAAATTACAGTAGACGGATATCCATCCAATCGCAATCATTATGAGGCGATAATCATTCATCCATTATAATGCAATCTCTTCAGTTGAATGATAGGATTGATAGTGAATGATTAGAAATCCCACAATGATGTAATGAATGATTATAATTGGCAATGATTATAATTGGCAAATTATTTCAATCGTAAAGTAAATAATTAAAATACAATAGAAGTGGTTAATAAGTAAAAACATATTGAAATTCAAGAAAAGGTGTTTCACAGCACTACTTTGTCAAACTATATAAATAAATTAAAACAAGAAACGATTAGTTTCAATGCGAATTAAGGCAATGTTGAAAATTTATTATCTAAAAATGTTAAAATATAAGGTAATTTGGATAGGCTAACAAAATTTTTCAAATTATATTAAACAAATTATACAAAACATACACTATTGTATCAATAATGTATGCTTTGTATGTTTGATTAAACACACTATGCGACCATAATCTTTTATACAATTTGAAAATTTCTATCCAAATTACCTCTTATTTTATTCTATGTAAGAACTTAATAATTTTTTATACTAGTTAAAGTAATAAAACTTAATCCGATATATTAACGATCTATCAAATCTAATAAAGAGTTAAGAAAAATCATCTGTGTACCATCATAAGAATTAATAGCTTGTAAGAATTTTCTTTGTGTTTTTTTCTCACCTCTAATGTTACAATCCAAGATGGCAGTAGTGAGAAAAGGCACGAACTTTAAATATATTCCTATTAATTCCAAAGTTTTGTTATCAATTAATTATATTTATTATATATTATAAATCAATATATACTAATGTATTTTGATGAGAGATCTGTGTGTTGGTTTTGCATAAAAGAATATTTATCACAAAATATCATAAAATTATCATAAAAAAACTTAATGAATAAAATAACTTACGTTACCGTCTTGCAGTTATGTTGTCGCAACAATGCTCATTGCTATGTATAATAATTACATGCCAACAACTCTCGCATATTCGGATGATAGGCCGCGCCGCATATTAATAATCAGATCGTGGATTTTCACTTGAAAATATGAGAAGCGATGCAACGCGCGCTCGATGGAACTCATTGTTGCAACCGCACTTATTGACGCTCGTTTAAGTTGACATAAAAATTAGTTTTTAGATTTTTCAATTTATATGATTTGATTTATTACAGTTGCATGGACATCTCGTTTTTCTAGTCGAATAAAATCTCGTCTTTCACATAAAGTCTCATTATTATCTGTCGATTATTTCGCTTAACAAACTTCGACAATTGATAATGTATAATCAACGATACAATCGTTATTATCAATCAAAAAAACAATGATATATTGAAAAATCATGATTAATACTTTTTTGTGTTTGATTATTTTTACACAATTGTGTGATAGTGATGATAGTAGTGAACTTTAATCGCCATCGATAAGGCACTTTGATCTATTAGTGCAATTTTATTCAAATGCGCAAAAAAGATATCATTAATTATAAGTCTTCACATGTCGAACGCGACGATTGTTACAAAATGATTCAGGTTTATTCGGGCGTCGTAATCACTACCGTAATCGCATAACTGAACTAGTGAAAGTGTACGTTGTATAGAATGTTAATAAACGAAGCTTTGGACGCGGCCTCTTTTTTGTTCCACAAAACCAAAAGTTTGTTCACATAACCAGTTCATAATTCACGGTCACTGAATGAAATGCCAAAAAAGCATACTCATATTAACTCATATTTACGAATTTATGATAATTATAGTCGATATAGAAATTATGCAAATTAATCAATTTTATTTCATTACAAGCATATTTTGTGAGAGATCATAATTTCGTTCCACTCTGTTATGTGACTGCGAATTTATCTACAAAGGAAACAGGTAAATAATATATTTCTCATCAAACATAAGTGTGCTAAATGCTGAATGTATCGTATTCTCGATAAATATACTTCGATGAATTTAAATAAACTTAATCGAGTTTTGAAAGAATTACATTCTGGACTGCTTTGAAAATTTTTTTTAAAAATTGACATTTTTGACATTTACTCAGATATCCATTATAGTTATTGGATTTAAAGAATTATTGTTAAGAAAATATCATGATGGATAAGTAATTCTAAAAATATAAATTTTTAAAAAGTATTTGAAAATTTTTGGCTTGAAATATATATTTGTTATCTACTAAAATTATTTGTTAGATTATTATCTATTAGAATTTATTGCTCCTGGTTCTTTATTATACGATTGTATCATGTAAATTAATATATTATATTTAAAAAACTTAAAAGAATTAAAAAAGAAAAAATTTTCACAGAAAAAAGATCTTACATTAATAGATGAAGTCATCAAAGAAAAATGTTATCAGAGAAAAATGTTTTTAAATAAAATAAATTAAAGATCAAATAGACTCAAATAGATAGCAGGGTTAAATTGCATTTTATCGCTTTTATAAAGATGAGATTTAAATATGATAAAGAACGTGATCTAAGAATCATGCTCTAGAGGAAGTGCAAAATTTCAAGAACACACTGTATAGATAATTTATAGCGCATGACTTTGATTTTATTGATAATATATTTGTTTAAACTCTCAAGACGATATTATCGAGCCTCATTACCAAGTGTTTCTCAAATATGTCTGTATTTGTGTTCCATTAGCAGCAAGATATTATCTGTTCACATATAATATATAGAGTGTTGAGTAAATCGTGTTCGTCTTCACGACAGAGAGAGAGAGAGAGAGAGAGAGAGAGAGAGAGAGAGAGAGGGGGGGGGGGGGGGATTTGGG
>Ga0157364_1008161_pt1 | contig 10843 bp, 7 predicted proteins | sample AttsexASBM2_FD_111476 | JGI IMG/M metagenome (GOLD analysis project Ga0157364, IMG submission 111476) | Fungus gardens microbial communities from leaf cutter ant in Ribeirão Preto, State of São Paulo, Brazil - Atta sexdens ASBM2 | ecosystem: Host-associated > Fungi > Mycelium > Unclassified ... | reverse complement strand
GTGTGTGTGTGTGTACAATGTATACACGCACGCGCGCGCATGCACGCACATCTACATAGACGACGTAAACAAACGAGTGAAGTGGTTGGAGCGGAGCGCGAGGGACAAAAGGAACACGAGGCCGCCACAGCCGCCGCCATCACCATCGCCGCCGATCGGCGGCAGCGATGCGCTCGTCTTCGATCGTGCGCGGGTGGACGGTCGAACGGAGGGGCACGAGGAGTAGAAAGGAGAAACAGAGAGGATCCGAAACGATGCCCGCCATAAAATCCGCTTGCAAGTAGAGCACGCGTTGGGTCGCGTCGCGCGCGCGGCAAAGGCAGGTAATTTCCAGCGATCGTTAGGCGTACCGCGAATCGGCCTGAGAGTATTGTCGCGAGCGCGAAATAGATAAAGAGAGGGCATCCTCGCTCGCTTATTCGTTCTTTTCCCCTCCCCCTTCACGGTGCGCACGTCCCCCCTTCCTCTCTCCTCGTGCTCGACAATCTTTCTCGTTGTCGTTGTCGTCTTTGCGATAATTCGAAAGCGAACAAGGGCGATGAAAAAACGACGACGACATCGACGTCGGCGACGAGAATGATCGATGAGAGGACGCAGGGAATAATCGGCGAGAACGTTAACGACTTGGCGCGCAACAAAAGGAGGGAACCGACGCCGTACGCGCGATTTTTCTTCCGTCGAATCGATATCCACCGTTTGCCGCGTATTTACGCACCGGCGGACGCATATATATTACTTACTTGACCTCCGTGTCCGCCATATCGATCGATTTTGATCGTAATCCACACACGTTCCCGCACACGACTCGTGAAAGCACACCTCAACCGACACGGCGGTTACGCGTCTTCTACGCACCGGTAAGCACACGTCGGAGATTCCGGTAACACCACTGCCGCGTACCGACGCGCAAATGGCAGAGGGAAACGCGCACTGATTCGCTCGAGACTCGAGCGACTCCGGCCCGGCCGGCGCGGCGGGCCGGCGGCCTTCAAACGCTTTTCTTTCCCGCTCGTTTACAGATGGCGCTCCACTCGCCGTCAACGCACACGCGCGCGCGCCGTGCACGAGTTTCTACAAGAAGTATAAGAGGAAAACGAACTATCATTGAATGAATAATGGGCAACGAAATATTAGAAACTGGAAAGGTAATAATTTAATGCTCATGACACGCGATGTCGTCGCATCGTTATGTAATGTCAAAAAAAATATGTAAAGTAAGATTTAATGCTTATGACATACAATGTCGCATCAATACATTTTTATTAAATATTTTATATCTAATAGAGTAGAAATTACGTGATAAAAAAAGGGAATAAAATATATAACATCTATCTATTTGCTGTATAATTTTTAAATTAATTATTAATTTAAAAAAGCAAATACGATTTTAATTTGAATATTTGAATACTTAATAGTATAATCAGATTTAAATAATGAATCATTAATGTAATGTCCATTTGTTCTATAATTTGTCAAGTATAATTTTTAATTATTTTTTAATGAGTAGAAAATTAATTTCTTTTCTATCTATAAAGATAAAAAATGTCAACGATGTAATAAGATGTATTGTTCCACATTCACAATATCATAAATTAAATCAACTTGTAAATGAAGGTATATCGATCCCACTTTTCATTCCTACACATCAATACGTTTATTGTGAATAAACCGTTATATTTATTCTCTGTTGCTCATGTCTTATTCAGTGTGCCTCGGTCTTTACCGCCACATATTCTCTCTCTCGTATACAATATTATCTGCAAAATTATCGTTATTCGCATCAGGCATGCCATTCTGTTAACGTAGGCATTTTTGGAATATATCTTGAGAATTATCCTGAGATATCTCCGGTTCTCAAATGCTATTGCAATCGGCGGAAGTGAGTAGAGTCAGTTAGGTTTCCAAAATACATTAGACATCGCGGAGAGAGATCGCTTTCGCGAAAGCAACGATGGAAACGTGTTCAATTGCTACCCACGCCAACGAAAGCGATCGAAAGCATGCGAGAAAATAAGGGGAATACGAACATTGCAAACGCGGCCATTCGATTATTCGCGGCACAAAGCTCGGGCGATGGTAGCGACATCATCCGATGTCTCGACGATGTCCCCACTTTCTTTCTTGCCCCTCTTCCTCCACTCTAAACGGTCTTCTCTTCCCACTTTGCGGCTCGTCCAATTAGATCCTAGCTTACGTCGAAAAATACGCGCGCTTCCGGCCGCGCATCGGCCGGTATTTATTTTACGCAAACGGATCGTGTTTCGCCTCGTGCGAAAACATCCGACTTTATGTCACATTGAGAATGACTCGTCGATATCGATTAGGTCATGACTCGTGGTTCGCTCCGGTCGACGAGGGTCGCCACGTCCCCGATGATCGTGTATACGTCCATATTCTTAGGAAAGTTCTAGAAGTTTCGCGGCATGGCAGCACTTCCGGTGTACGGGAAAGGTGCTCTGACGAGCGGCGCATCGCTGCTCATCGCCTTCGCGTCCATGTTACAGGTTGCTTTTCAAGTACTTGATAAAACGCAAGATTTCCTCTCGTGGCAACACGACGCTGAGACATAACGTCGACGCCGCTCGCGTCGGAGAAATCGGTTGTCCTCTCGAGCGAACCGATCTCTTTTTAGAAACAGGTTCCGTTCACGTTATTCCTAGACTTCCGCTTTCTTTAATAAGTAATAAGTATAAAGATAATGTGAAGTCGAAAACATAAAGCGATCGACATAGTTTATGTTTCGATTTTGGACTTTATATTGTTTATATTGTTTATATTATATCTGACAAGTACCTATCTCGTACGTATTGCGATGAGGAGAAAATCATCACGAAGAAATATATATGTGTATATAAGTATTTCTCTAGAGATTGACATTAAATTCAAGACGAGGCTGTGCTCGAAAATTCATTGCCAATGCTGAAAATCTACAATTTATGTTGTGCGTGATATATATTTTCAACATTGACAGTGAATTTTGGAACACAGTAGTCATTTGGTTGTTGCAATAGTCGTGCTTTTATGAAAGCGAAACTGCATTAGAGTCGCTAATTTCATAACTCAATATCTTTATGATAAATGCCGAGCAACAAAATCTTTATTCAATTTTAATTTTTGTAAAAAACGTAAATATGAAAAAAGCTTTCCAAGCTGAGTAACAGAGGTTAACATCAAAATAATATTAAAATGAATCGTGATTGATCGAAAAATGACTTTTAATAATCATATCGATGATTTGAATGTCATCTTAAACTTTTGTTCTGTTTCAAGTATTAGAGAATAAACATATATTTCGAAAATATTTCAAAAATATTTCAAAAATATATCTTTCCAATAAACGTCCTTTGAGAGGGTCGAAATAATTTATTACTTAATCGCCGTCGCGCGAGCGCGAGCGCAAGTTTTTGGCCATGCCACGCTTGCGAAGCGTGCCGTTCCGTTCGTTCCGTAAATATATTTTTTGTTCTGGCACACGTGCTGGCAGTCCACGTAAGCACGAAGATAATCGGAGCCGAGTGGCAGCTGCCGTGCGCAGGTGAGGCGAGGTAGCCAGATGCCTCCTTCTGAGCATCTCTCGATGAAATCGACTTCGCTCTGGATTTACCTCCGCGTTCGGATCCGCACGGAGTTTTCGACAGAACTTTCACAGGGAAAAGCAACATGCGACATAACGCGTGCGCCGTAGCGAGAGGGGAATTCTCTCTCTCTCTCTCTCTCTCTCTCTCTCTCTCTCTCCTTCTTTTCACTCTTTCTCTCTCGCTCTCTTTCGCGTCCGCGCGCGTTCTCTCTTTCTCTCTTTGTATTTCCCTGTCTTTGTTCCTCCCTTTTTTGTTGCGCTCTCTCTCTCTCTCTCTCTCTCCTCCCCTCCCCTCATCCTGTCTTTTTTTCGCTCTTCTTCATGTCCGTGTGCTCTCTCTTCCTCTCTTTGGCTATCTCCCACGCGCTTCCGTCGAGGATGAAATTCGCGGTGGTTGCGGCTTGTCCCCCTTTTTCCTTTCGGGCGCTCTTTATGTAAACGGCCATCGCAATAAATTAACAATATTTGCTTAGTTGATTATAATGAGAATTATATTCGCCTTGTCGATACGACCGCTTCAACTACGGTGGTCGGCACTCGCACGAAACTAGGTGCCCGATAAGAGTACCAAGGCTCGTTCTCATCGGTACGGTGTCGGCGGCGGACGCACCTGCCCTGACCGCGATCTATTCCGACGACAGTAACCTATATTCGCCTGTGGCAACACTTTTGCCGTCACTGTGTCGAGACTGCTAAAGATAGCGGCGCGCATCTAAATTTTCATTTCGCTGGACTGAATTCCGCCTCGCACCGGTGTCGCTCTTATTAAGGTGCACTTCACCATGCACTTTCGGGTCTAGGTTTCCAAGACGCGGAAACTCGCGCTTATTATGTTCTCACTGCTAAGAGAGATAGATAGCTTGATTTATTTATGCGCTTTAGGATGAGATCTTTTCAAGCACTGAGAACTCGATACAAAAGTTGTGATGTATTTATATATATATATATTTTCGATTTTTATAGGGTTAATAAAATAAAATATAAGTAGGTAATGTAATATAATTAAATTGAAATAATTAGATATAATTAGAGAGAGAGAGAGAGAGAGAGAGAGAGAGAGAGAGAGAAAGCGTTTATGAATATTCTAGGGCAAGCTTTAAGAGCATAAGCATAACTATTGAACAGTTAGTAAAAAAGATATTACAAACAAAAATAATAATAACAGGGAGAGAGAAAGAGAAAAAGAGAGTGAGAGGGGGCTCAAAATTAGAAATGGAAATACACCGGCGGGGATCGACATGTATTTCCAGTGGGGACCTACATACGAATACGCTTATTAATAGCCACGAATAAATACGTTTCAAGGATACGCGCAGAATATTGCGTTTTCACAACGATCGCGATCTATGCAAAGTCCGTGTGAAAGCGTGCGCGAGGCGTAAAGAAAGCCATTAAATAAATTTGCATAATGAAGCGGTACATTAAGATCTTTCGAGGCAAGTATATAGTCTCGATTTAAAAAGACAGATTCCGTCTTTAGATATTATACTGTAAGTACTTAGATTATACACATCGAGATGACGAGAGAGAGAGAGAGAGAGAGAGAGAGAGAGTGTGTGTATGTGTGTGGATTATCGATTATGTGGTTGAAACGGTTATAAGTAGTGGAAAACGCTATGCGATTCATTTGTATAATAGAATTCGAAGTAACTAAACGAGTCGTTAAGAGAAGATCCCACACATCTCTTTATTGAATAATGTATATGCGATATCGTTTGAGAATCTTAAGACTTGATCTCCTCGACTGTGCTCGCGAAAATTAGAGTTCGAAGAATGCTGAGAGTCCATCTTTTCTCGGTGAGATGTTCCATCTAAGGAAAACGTGCTTCCCTTCGACAAATTGGCTCGCCGCTTCGGGTCATGGAATCAATAGAGAGCTCGTGGACGCGCGCATCTCGTAGGGTAGAATCAGACCAAGCTTAACCCTAAACAAGAGTACAAGCGGATTCCCACCAGCCCTTTGTGTATCACCGACGATATTGGAACACGCAAACAAGAGTGGTATACATGCAAATTGTGTAGATCATCTCCGCGATTCTGGGCACGTGGCATGAAACACAAACAAAACGCAATCAAATCAGAATTTAGATAAAGTAATTTCGATGTTACAATAAATGCTTATACCGCCTTACTTTTTGCCATTAGTAATTATACGAAATTACTGCGCAGAAAAAAGTATTAACAATTTTTTAGTTAAAGTATATTTACTTTAAAGTATGTTTCTTTGCAGCATTTTAAGATGTTTATTAGCATTATTATTAAATTGATCAATATTTATAATATTTTTTCCAGCTTCAATTTATGATATTGATTTCCAAATCCGACAAATCGAGTCGTGCAGCTTATAAAACTGAAAATAAATATTTGCAAATTTGCATATGAAAATTATCAAGCACAATAAGATCTTTAATCGAAAATAGGAATTTTTTGTTAATTGATTTATTAGTCTATTTTACTTATAATTATATAAATTATATAAATTTATATCTCTGAAAAAAGTCTGACAATAATAATCAAACCCAGATGATACTAAATTTTAATGAAATAATTTTAATATTCAGTTAATCAAATCAAAACCTGCTATGAACGTCAATTTTATTTTTCTAATTATTTTACTTTTCTAATTATTAAATTAATTTCTAATTATCAAACGATTGCTTACTATTATTATAGGTTTGGTAATATTTATTAAATATTGTACTAATATGCTAATCAAAATATATTTAATACTTATATATTACAGTATACATGAAAAGAAAGTTCTCGTAACATATAACTGAAAACTATGATTTAATTATTAGACTAGATTCTTATCTCATTTTCACATAATATCTTTTCCCTCCTCCCCTTCCCTTCCGAGAATTCCAAGTCATCATAAGTCTGTCCGCTTTCAAGATATTGAAGTATTATATTAATTATTTGACCCGGCTCGTTTCAACCCGATATTTATCGTAATTTGATGTGATTAATCAATTGTTTGATGGTATAAATTTCTCGGTGTAGCCATAAAATTTGTACCCCTGGCTACCTTTTCTCTTCTCTTTTCTTTCTCCAAGCTTTATTCACAACGCGGCGGTACTACACACGAAAATACCGCGTATATTTGAGCTGGCCTGACCCGGTCGCACCTATTTGACTCGCGAGCAACCGGTTCGTGAACACATCCCCGTCTTTCTCCTCGCCCATCCTCTCTCCTCCATCCTCGAGCTTTTTCTCTCTCTTTCTTTCTCTCAGTATCTTGCTCCGTATCTTTTCTCCTCTCTCTTTTCCTCTCTCCCGCTTGCCTGGCGCTTTCCCGTCGGTCGACCGTTCTAAAACCGCGCCGCCTCTGTCTACAGTTGGGAACTAATCGGCAAAGGATTATCACAGGTCAGCGGGTGTTCAACCTTCCGTACACCTCTATCTACCACGGTTCGATACCGCGATACTCAGTATCCGATCATTATTAATAGCCCGACGGCGTTGTCGCGCTCGACGCCCGACAACGCGACGACGCCGCCATTGCCATCGTCGTCATCACCGTCGCCATCACGCTGCCGAAACTCTTGGCGCTATTACCAGCTACTACGATCGTCCGCGCGAGTCTATTCGACGGATCTTTCCAAGCTTTCAAACCGGTTCCCTCGTTGACATGACTGACAGCAACAAGTCCCGTCTGTTATCTTCAGACCGCGGTGTTCCGCGTCGCGATGGCGGCGCAACATTTCTAGAGCCTTTACGTAAAGATTTATTCGATTTTAATATGTATTCCCAGTCGACACAAACTAAAAGTAATATAACATCAATGTTATAATTTCGTACTCAATATTATAAATATAATATAACAGGTGTTACATAACAGTTACATTGTGAAGTGCGAAATTATATCATTTACTTTCAGTCAACAACGAATGAAATATATTAGACGATTTGACGTTTTAATGAAAGAGCGTATAGACGTATAATGAAAATAATGCTCTTACATAAATATTCTGGAAGAGGTATTTGTCTAATGATTTCGCGTGTGTATTGGATTAGAACGGTAGATTTCACTCGTACAATAGTCGGTCTGTTTTATCTTCGAGCGCCGCGGCGTGATGAAACCTTTCAAACGCAGTACGCGTCGTTCGCAAAATTATTGTACAAGTCGTGCCTCAGTGCTCGTTCAATATTGTTCATATTCGTGGATGTGACTCGCTCGACCTCTTCCAATTTGATAATCCTGAGATAAGAAATACTATTACGATAGAGCGCGCGAGCTGTTTTCTCGGGTTCCATGGAGCTTGATCTCAACATAAACTAACTGGCGAGAAAGATATCTCACAAGAAATTAAATTAAAGAGATGAGAGTGAAGAGAAATAAACAAATAACTACAAGAGAGAATTGTGAATGAACGTTGTATTGTCGAAAGAAAAAAGAATTGTAGCTATCGAATAGGCGAAGAGAGATTTGTCAGCTGAAACTATCATTATTTAATAGAATTTATAATGTCGTTATTTAAATATTTTCACATTTTGTCTATTTTGTTCGTTTCTCTCTCAATATAGATTAGTCTTCAATTTATTCTTTATTCTTTCTAATTTTTAAAACTAAAAAATTAAAAAGTTGAACTGAAATTAAAATTTACATTGGTTAATTTATATTGGTAGAAATAGACATTAAGCAACCCTAGATGAAACAAATATTATTGTGTACCATTCATTATTATTTTGTACTAATATATTATTGATACCTTCTTTAAACAATTCAAAATAAACAGTTCGGAGGCTTAATATATAGCTTCCAAACGATCAATAACATTGTGTAATATTGATCGTCTAGAATCTAGAGGTCGTTGTAGAAAAGGATAAAAAATAAGATTGAGATTAAAAAAATTAATCTATATTGGCAGAAAGTTAATTTACGTACTTATGTGAGCAGTAACAGTAGCCGATTAAGGAGTAAGCATAGAAATCGATCAATCATAATTGATTATTTTTCTTACATTTGACTATAATTGGTTGATTTCTATGCCTATACTTCTTAATCCTATACTATACTATACAGCTAGTCTGCTTATTGTGAATTGCCTTAGCGTATAACAGATCCTATAACAGAATCTAGCTATGTAAAATTTCTGACCTGTCGTTTTTGTCAACCTTAATAAGTTAGAATAAGCATATAAAAAGAGACATTATACATATCCTTCTTCTCATTCTCATTTTGACAAAATTGCTCGTGACAAAATCGAACTCTGTTAGGGTTTCTAATCTTCATGGATATTAAATGGCTTCTAAATGATCAATATTATTGTACAATTATTGTACAATTATTTATTATTGATGCCTCTTTTAGACAATAAAAAATAAATATCAATATAATCTTCAAATGATCAATAATTTTATACAATATCAAATATTGTGTAATAATATTGATTAATTAGGGGCCACTTTAGTATTTTCTAAATTTCTCGAAGTAAAATCTCACTCCAAAAAAAAGAGTTAAAACACTGTCACTATTGAAGTGAGATTCACTCAAAAAAAAAAAAAAAGATAAAAATCTATCATTCTTATTCAAAAGTACAAATTTTTCACTCTTCTTCAATAGTGACAGTATTTTAACTCTTTTAGAGTAAGATTTCACTATAAGAAATTTAGAAAGTAACATTGCAACCAAATTCGCAAATAAGTTTTTGGATTTAAAGTGTAAATAATCGAATGTAGGAAGCGCAACTGAGAAAGTACCTACAGTGTGGCATGTGCAACGCCAGAGAAAGATTTCGCTCAAATGCTCGCGATACCTCGGAAGGAAAGAGGGTAAGAGAGGATTTTTATCGCGGCGCGTATTAATATCGGGCACGGTATTAGATTGCCGATGATAATTCTCGCGGTTACGCATGTGTCTGCGCTTTCGTGAGTACGTTGTGTTTCCTGAGTGATAAATCGCGAAGGCGCGCGGGAATCCGCGTTACATTATCTGCGTACAGGAGAGCTAGATAAAAAGCGCGGTCGCGCCGGCACGCGCGCGCGTGATTACAGCGGTTCCAAATTTTAAACGCAACCTTGACGGAACTACATAAGTTTTTCAGTCGGCTGACTCAGAGAAGTGCCATTCTCGTTGTCGAGGAACATGACATAATCGTCTTCTTGGAGCTCTTTGCGCGATTCAGGGCTGGCTCAAGGTATCTTCGGGGCCCCCCCGAACGGTCCCCATTTTTTGAAAAGAGAGACGATCAGGAATGTCGACGAAACGGGGTCATGGCTGTTTTTAAACCTGAGTGTATTTCGGCAGTCCTCTCGAAGAAAATTGTCTCTTTATTCCAGAAATAACATTCTGTGATAACAAAAGTATTTGTCAGCGTATGATTAGGTAACAATATGACAAATACTTGTAATCTGCATCTTAATAACGTTACCATGTTAGAGAGACATTAAGAATATATCAGGTGTATAATCTCTACAAAAATCAATGACTGGAAATTTGTACTTTCCACATAAAAATGAACGTTCTGCGCGTAAAATAGTTTGATAAAGTCAATATTTGCATTTAATTATGGTCTTATAATTCAAATAAAAATTTTCTCATTTTATTTTAAAAATTATTTTTAAAAAATGTCTGTTTCTTATTGAAATAATTTTTGATTCTTCGTCGTGAAATTTTTTATATCAAACATACTTTCAAATTCAGAAAAATCTAAGTATAATAGTTGATAACTTTTTCATTTTGTTAAAAAATATATTTAACATATTTTTAAATACAAATAGTAGTATTAACAATCACAGATATTTTTGAATTTTTATTATCAAATATTCGTACATGTATGTAATGAAATATTATTTTCGCATTTTTCTGATTTCTTTATGATTGCCTTTATATTATGATTTTAATATCAATACATTAACTTTAATCTCGGTTCAACTTATTCTTCACCTTTCTCTAATTTAAGAATTAGAGAAAGAAAAGGATAAAAAATAAGTTGAACCGAGATTAAAGTCATATTCGATGTATGTATCGCGATACCGAAAATCTATAGTTTATGTTACGTATGCTATATTTTCAGTAGTGACGGCATATATATCGGAAAATGGCCAAAATTAATTTAATTTGCATAGAAACGGACATAAGTTGTAAAAATTTGAAAGTGTCACATCGCGATATAAACTTTAAATTTAAAAATAATGTTAAAATAACATTAAAATAACATCTTGAAGTCTTGTCTAAATGCTTCCTTGGAAGAAACTTAGCATCGTTCCTTTGATTCTATACATTCGATTCTATACATCTACGTGCGTACCGCGTTATCACAT
>Ga0157364_1008160_pt1 | contig 10844 bp, 14 predicted proteins | sample AttsexASBM2_FD_111476 | JGI IMG/M metagenome (GOLD analysis project Ga0157364, IMG submission 111476) | Fungus gardens microbial communities from leaf cutter ant in Ribeirão Preto, State of São Paulo, Brazil - Atta sexdens ASBM2 | ecosystem: Host-associated > Fungi > Mycelium > Unclassified ... | reverse complement strand
GTGGTCGCAACTTCAGATGAAGGAGAGGAAGTCTGAGTGGAAGTGAGTACTGATTGGTGTGTCGCCGTTGAACACTGGAGATCGAGTTCAATAAGAGTTTATCTTCGTCAATTATCAGACTAGCAAATTACAGTGTAACTACTAGTCTTATATACAAACTGATACTATAGGAGATGCTCGGGGTTTCAGTGATAAAACCCCTATTGCCCCAAGCGGAGGTTTTAGTGTTGAGACACTGACAGGAGCAACTCCGTCATGGAAGACTGAGTTGAATAGGAGTATCTCTGCCATGGAAGATGGAATATCTGGAGGGTTGCAGCACCGCCATAAGATGTGTTGCGAGAAAGGTGGCTGCCGTGGAAGGTGGGCTTGTAGGGTTCAGAGATGGCATCACTACGGGGATGTAGTTTTCCGGACAGGTGGACTTGTATATGACACATTGTGTCAACAGGTCTTCATTGAACACATTGTGTATTATCCAATCTTTTGGAAGTTCTAGCTGAAATGCTTCTTGACCAATGACCTTTGAGATCCTAAAGGGTCTGCATATTTTCTAGTCAAGCTTCTTCGAAGGTCTGTTCAAATAAATATTCTTGGCTTCCAGCCATACATTGTCTCCTGTCTTTAGTCCTTGTGGGTTTTGCTTTTTCTTATTAAATTGTCTTTTCATAGCTTCTTTTGCTATCTCTATTGACTTTGTAGCTTCTTCCCAACTTCTTTGCAGTCCAATAAGGAATTCTTCTAGTTTTAGAAATTTCATCTGCACTGTCAGGTTTCCTTTCTATGGGTATCTTCCAAAGTTGAGTTCAAATGGTATGTGTTCTGTAGCCATATGTCTTTTGTCATTATATTGGAATTTTGCAGCTGCTAACCATTTTGTCCAATCATCCTATTGGTAATTGACATAGTGTCATAGAAATGTCCCAATTTTTTAATTAATTTGCTTGGTCTGTCCATCTGTTTGAGGGTGATATACTGTAGATAGCATTCTCTTGGTTCCTAATACTTTTAATAAATCTTTCACAAATCTTGATGCAAATTGGGGTTCTCTGTTGCTAAGAACCTTTTGTGGTACTTCATGTAACTTTCAGATTTTGTCTTGATAGATTTTTGTGATTTCTTCTGATAATACATTTGTTGTTATTGCTCTGAGTTGAATCATTTTTGTAAACAAATCCACTATGACCATGATGGCATCCTTTCTGTTTGATCTCAGTAATGGTTCAATAATATTGATGCTGATTTCTTGCCATGATCCTTTTGGTATTTCCAATGGATATAATTCTCCTGCTTTCTTCATATGTTGTACCTTATCTTGTTGACATTTGAAGCATTCTTGGACATAGTTCTTCATATCATTCTTAATTCCTGGCCACCAGTAATTCCTCTTAATTAGTTCTATCATACACTATTGCCCTAGATGTCCTACATCTACTGGTTTATAGTTTTCCTGTAGAATCTTCTCTCTGATTTTTTGATTGTTTAGCACATAAATCTTTCTATTCACATAGACAATCCTATCTTCTTCCCAAGATTGACTGTCTTTCTTTGCTAATTCTTTGACCACTTCTTGTTCCTTAGTACTGTTTTGTCATATTTCTTCTAGCAAAGTGATTTTTTCTACTACTTAATTTCTTCATAGTAGGGTTATATCTACTGTTATCTGTCATCTCACCCAAAGTTCTTCTTTGAGCATTTGCATGTCCTTATTGTCTTCCTTGGTATTGACTTGGTCTTTCCTTGATAAAGTATCTGTTTTGGTATTTGTTTTCTCTGTAATATGTTATAATATGAAGTTATAATCTTGTAACTTCAAATACTATCTTGCTTGTCTTCCATTCAACTTGTGCAGTTCTCTGAAGTACTTGAGATTTTTGTGATCTGTCCAAATTTCAAACTTCTCAGTGGCATCTAACAAATATTGTCTCTATTTTGTTAGGGCTTCCACCACTGTAAGTAATTCTTTGTTGTAGATCTCGTAGTTTCTTTCTGCAGGTTGCATTGCTCTGGATAGAAATGCAATTGGTTTCCATTTTCCATCTTATTCTTGGGATAAAACTCCCTCTATTGCATGTCCTAATATGTCTATCTTGACTCGGAATTTTTCTTCTTTCTTTGGAAGAATGAGTATCAGTTAACTTTTTATTTTTGTTCTTTAGTTCTTCAAATGCTCTCTAATGCTCTTCCTCCCATTTCCAATCCTTTTTCCCTTTGAGTTCATTGAGAGGTTTTGCTGTATGACTAAAGTTCTTAATAAACTATTTGTAGAAATTTGCAAACCCCAAAAAGCTTTCTACTTCTTTTATCTTGGTAGGAGTCTTCTATTCTTTGACTGCCTTGACTTTGTCCATTTCCATTTGCACTTGTCCTCTCCCAACTACTACTTCTAGAGTCAGGATTTCTTTTATATTGAAGTTGCATTTTGATCTCTTGAAACACAGATTGTGTTTTTCCACTATCTTCAAAAAACAAATTGTCTGTTCTTCCAGTTCCTTCATTGTTTTTGCCAGGATTACAAAGTCATCCATATAGTTTGTGAGTATGCCTTCATGTAACAATTCTCAGAATATACTATTCATCATCTGTTGAAATGTTTCTGGTGAGTTGCATAGTCTGAAATATATTACTTGAGGTTCAAATAAGCCTTTGTTTGTTAAAAAAGCCACTTTTCATTTGTCTCCTTCCTTGATTTGTACATTGTTGTATTCCCAGATCAAGTCCAATTTGTTAAAGTATCTTGCCTCTTTTAGTTTATTGATAACTTTTCTAATTAAGAGTAGTGGCATCTTGTTCTTTATTGTAACTTGATTCAGTTTCTTGTAGTCTTGTACCAGTCATAATGATCTGTCCTTCTTTGGAATATAAAAGCATGGTGCTACATATCTTGACTTGAACTCTACTATTAATCCAGCTTTCAGCTGTTCATCCAACCATTGATTTAATGCTTCTTCTTTCTTGATTGTTATTGCATAAGCCTTTGCATTTAGTTCCTTAGGTGTGTCTTCCATTAGGTTGATTTTGTGATCCTATTCTTGTTGTTCTGGTAGTTTTTTGAACTTCTTTTTGTTGAACAAGTGTGTAAAAGGTCAAATATACTCTAGAAGGTTTTCTGGGTTCATTGGATCTAGTTCCTTGCCTATTTCCTGTTTTCCATTGTCTTGTGTGTCCATTGCTTGTGTTCTTCTAGTTTTGAACCTGATGTCTTGATGCTTTGTTCTACATGATTTTGGACATCTTGTAAACTGTATTTTGCCCTTCTTTCCAGTTTAATTCTGCATTATGTTTGACCAACCAATTATGTCCTAGAAACATGTCTGTTCCATTTAGATCTGTTACTGCAGCATTGATTTGTTTCTTGTGTCCATTGATTTCTACCTTCAGTAATGCTATCCTTGTTACTTCTCCATTCTTGGTATCATCTGCCTTGAAGGAAAAATCTACCAGTTTCATTTGTATTCTCTTGTCTTTGACTAATTGCTCATTGATTCCTGTATGAGTGTACCTAGAGTCCGCCAGTGCTTCTACTCACAATTCTTTTCCATTCTTAGTCTTGACTTTTGCTCACACATTTAGTTCTCTCTCTTTGTTGTTCCATTGATGAGGAATAACATATCAATTGTAAACTTTAGTTACAGGGATCCCTTGTACTGTGCCTACTCAGGATCTTCTCTAAAACCCTGCTCTTTATCTTTTGCTTCTTTATCTGTTTCTTCTTGAACACTTTGGTTCTTCATCTTCTGTCATGCTCTGCAATCTTTGGTGATGTATTCTACTTGTTTGCATTTATAACACTTCTTGGTATCCTTCTCTTTCTTTAGTTTCCTGTAATCTTTTGCTATATATCCATATATATCACAGTTGAAGCATCTAGGTTTCCTATCTTTGAAGTTCTCTTTAGATTTCCCAATGTCCATGGGCATTCCTCTTCCTCCATATATTGTTCCTATTCTTGTTTTGTAATCATGTCATCCTTCTGTGGACTCATATCCTTGTCTGACTGATATAATTGCTACTTTCTACTCTTTGAGTGTCTCTGGAGCTGTTATTGGTGGATATCCCAGTATCATCTTGATTATATCTGGTTGTACATTTTTCTTTAATAAGAAAATTGCATGTAATTCATCTGTGTCCACCTTCATGGCTAGTGCCTTAAATTTTATCATGAAATTGGCCATGTTTTTCTTCTCTTGCTTGAAAGTTCTATCTTCCTTTAGTATCTGTAGCCTTGTCATTAAATGTTGTCTTGATTTCTCATATGAATTTATCCCAATCCTAGGTTCTTGTTTCTTTGTTTAACTTATTGAGCTTCTTCTGGGTATATATGCTAGCTACACCCCCTCTAAGGCAGGCAAGGATTGCCATAATCCTATTGTCTGTTTCCATTATTCTGTTGCTCTTGAGGAATAATCTCATTCCCCTCTACCAGTCCTCAAATTTTGTTCTATTTCTGTTGAACCATCCTGTATCAGGAACCATGTTTTTAAGCAATCCTGCCTGTCTGTTATTCTTGTTTACTGGTACTGATGCTGCCAACATTTCATCTATATATTCTGTGCTTCATTCTAAGGCTTCTGTGATCTGCAAGGATTCTAGTCATTCTAACAATGCCTCTATATCATGTTGACTTAGCTTGTTATCCATGGACTATGCTATACATGTATCATTTTCTCTAACAGTTAAACTGTCAATTGTTCCAGTGGCCTAACCACTATGTACTCTCCTTTTGCAAGGTAAGCCTGGTAATGCTTTATCAAATGTTACAACCTTAGACTTGGCTCAGGTTGCAACTTAGTCAAAGATCTGAGTTGAGAGGTAGGAAAAGATCAATTGGTAAAGCATAAAGATACAGGACAGTATCTACTACTATATATACCTATTGATAATGAGGTAAAAGCATGATAGACATATGTTAATGATGTTAGAGAACATGAGGAAATAACACCTACTATATAAGATGCTGACTAATACTAGCTATGGTGCAGCTGATTGTTGTATTATAAAGAACAAACCCTCAACCCTATGAAACATACTGAGATCATACTGTAGACATGAGGAGGTAATCATAACAAAAACCCTACTATAGATAGGAACTACCATTTGAGGAGTAGTGTTGACATGGGAGATGTACTGTTGCTTAATAGTGATGCATCCAGTGCAGGTAAGAGAACAACTACAAAAGAAAGATAATTAGTATATAAGAAGAAAAAATGACATTACTTATCTGCTATTGTGCACCAGATAGTTTTACTTGATGCATACACATCTCTTACAGGGATTATCACCTCCTATCTTCACCACAGCATTCCTACAGTACTTCTTTGGTTGTTTTCCTCTTGCTTTCTTAGAAAGCCATTGCCCAGCCTCATTCTCTGAGATGATGTTAGCAATTTCCTCACATTTTGTTCTAGCAATCTGGGATATTTCAGCATTCTTCTTCAGTGCAGCTTCCTCAGTCAAAACTTTATTATAGAGCTTCATCAAATACTCCAACTTCTTCTTTTTTTCTGCCTCTGCATACTATCTTCTTTCAGTCTCCTCTTATGCTTTGGCCTCAGTAACCTTCCTCACCTTTTGTACTACCTGCTCAAGATAGCAAGCTTTTGCCACCTCTTCTAGGTAGGCCTGAAGTTTTTGTTCTTTCTTGTATTGGCACCTCATCTCTTGGTACTGCTGCTCCAGCATCTTGGTGTCAGCTTGAGAAAGATTTGATAAAGTGGAGGAAGACATAATAGTACAGAAAAAAAAGGGAATAAATTTTTCTTTGTTTTCATATATTATTAACCTAGGCACCATCATGGGTTTTTCAGGTAAACTCAATAGGACTTTGAAAGCTCAGTCCTAAGAGAGGAATATTGTCATATGTCAAGTCTACCCATTCTAAAAACATGTTCCCACAGCAATAATGCAATAATTTGGGTATCTGGTCTTTTATAGCAGAGATACTCCTATTAAATTTGGTCTTCTATGGCAGTGTTCTCTTATCTGACTCTTTCTGTGTTTCATTACTGAAATCTCCACTTGGTGCTATATACTGAAATCCTCTAGCATCTCCTATAAATCTGACTTGTATATAAAACTATTAGTTATACTGTAATTTGCTAGTCTGATAATTGACAAAGATAAGCTCCTATTGAACTCAATCTCTGGTGTTCAATGGTGACATACCAACATCAGTACTCACACTCACTTTGGAATTCATCCAATTCTCTGAAATTGTGACCATGTGATAGACAGACAGTATGGCATATAAGCTGAAGCCAAGGTCATTCTGACAAGTCTATATCATCAAGCTCCTAGTATGGAGTTTTACATACTCTACATATCTCTGAGCCAACTCTGGGAACTTTTACTCTCTAGCATGAACCATATCTGATATTCTGACAATATAGTAATTTCTCTAATTCTATATTTCTTTTCTAACTATTTTATAGCTTTCTTAAAAAGTGTCTTATTATCTGTGACTATACTAGGCTACCCTGTTTATTAATGATGTCCTTGAAGAACTATTATTCTATCACTGTTGAACTCTTCTGTTTAAATACTCTAGCTTCTATTTATAAAAACAGTTTACACCTCTTATGTATCATATATTTACAGCCATTCAATACTAGGCTAATATATACTGTATCTACATGTAAGACTCACATATTAAATTCTACTCTAATATTTATGTACTTATTATAAGAAAAACATACATTTACTATATGTTCTTTAATACTATGTTAATTATAGTTCTTGCTTTAAGCAGAAGTCTATGGTTAGTCACAAAAAGAATGAATCAAGTATAAAACTTATCCAAGAATAAATAAAAGTTATCTGAAGTATAAATATAAGAAAATATTACAACTTAAGTCTCAAAGTGTTAAGATAAAAGATGAATTTTGTATTGGGTTAATATAAGAGAACTCAATAGAGTTCCTAATACAAAGTGTCTATTTTATATACACTGGCTGGTTAGTCTATACAAAACCTTATCTAACCTACCTTAAAGACCATATGTTATAAAGTCAACATGTAGTAAACATGCTGTATGATGTTATTGTTCCAGAATCTTTTACATCCTTTTATGTGACATGTGATATCATACTAACCCCTAACTCTAAGTCCAAAATAGTAAAATAAAAATAGAAATGAGAAATGAGATAAAAATAAATAAAGTCTATTGTCTTCAACTCTGATATTACTCTCTCTTCAAGGTTTCTTCTCTGGAGAAACTGACTTTTATTTTTGCTAATTTCTTTCTAACTTTTTCAAATACTTTTCACATTATCCTATCTATACAATATCTTTGCCATATACTTTTCCAGTAATTCTCCCTTTCTAAAGCTCTTCTCCTCTGCTATACTCAACTTCTCTTGTTATCTTACTTTTGTGCTTACCTCCTCTCAGACTCTACTATTACTTTCTTCACATTCTCTAAATCTTCCTCTCTTTTCCATGTATTGTTTTCTGCTGTAAACCCCTTCCATCACATCAAATACTTCACCACTCTTCTTATTTTATTTTGTTTAATATTTTTTCTACTTCATATTCTTTCTACCTTTTACTTCTTCACTTATTCCCTATATTATACTACTCAACTAACATTTACAACCAGATAAATCCTCATTGAGGTTAGCAGTTGTAGTTTGATCACATTGGTAGAAACTATCTTGTCAATGATGTATGGACCAACATATTAATCTGCTAGCTTTCTTACTGGTCTTTTTTTGAACACTAAGTCTTTTGTACTTAATATCACCCTTTCTCCATTCTTCAACTTCTTTTCTTCTTCTATCTGCTTGTCTTTTTATCTCTTCTTGAGATTTTCTTAATGCTGCTCCTACTTTCTCCTGCATCTTCTTTATTCTCTTAGCAAACTTCATTGTCTTTTCTACTTTTCCTTTTTTTCCAATATTAGCTCCCATTCTTAACTTTCTTCCGTAATTTGCCATAAACAAAGACACTTTAGTCACTGAATGTATTTTGTTATTTATCACAAATTTTGCTGATGCTAACCATTCTAGCCAGTCCTTTTATTTGTAATCCACTGTCAGACGCAGTTCACACCAGGGGTGAAAGTTCACAAGATAGACTTGGAGTTGTGTGGACTTGTGGAACAATCTTGGCTTCAGCTTATGTACTGCACCATCTGTCTGCCATATGGTTACAACTTCAGATGATAGGGAGAAGTCTAAGCTGGAAGTGAGTGCTGATTTGATGTGTTGCTGTTGAACACCAGGGATCGAGTTTAATAAGAATTATCTTTGTCAATTATCAGACTAGCAAATTACAGTGTAACTACTAGTCTTATATACAAACAGATATTATAGGAGATGCTCAGGGTTTTAGTGGTAAAGCCTTTATTATCCTGAGCAGAGGTTTCAGTGTTGAGACACTGATAGAGGTAACTCTGTCATGGAAGACTGAGTCAAATAGGAGTATCTCTACCATGGAAGATAGAATATCTGGATGGTTGCAACACTACCATAAGACATGTTGTGAGAAAGATGGGCTTGTATAATTGGAAGATGATATCACTGCAGGGATGTAATTTCTAGATGGATAGACTTGTATATAACAGTATTCCCTCCTTAGGACTGAGCCTTCGAAGTCCTATTAAGTTTATCTGAAAATCCTGTGATGGTACCTAGGTCAATAATACATAAACAGAAAAGAAAGTTTTTTGCTCTTGTTTCTGTATCATCATGTCTTCTTCCCACCCCTTCCAATATTTCACAAAATGACACTGAGATTCTTGAAATATAGTAGTAAGAAATACAGCAGAGACACAAGGAGGAGTAGCAGCTCCTGCTTCAACTAGAGGAAGTGGTGAAGTTACATCGGGCTGAGTATGCAGCTCAGAAGGCAAGAAAGGAAGTGGAGGAAAAGGCCAGAGAGAAAGCCAAGAGGCAGAGGGTTGTGGAGGAGGAGAAAAAGAAGAAGAAGAAGTTGGAGTACCTCCAACAACTCCAAAACAAGGTGCTAGAGGAAGAGGTGGCATTATTGGAGGGTTCTTAGGTCATGGGATTGAAGTGCAAGGAAATCGCCTCCAGGAACAAGGAAGGGCAATGGCCCTCCAAGAAAGTTAGAGAGAGGCAACAAGGAAAGTACCATGGGGGCACCACAGTTAAGATGGGGGGTGTTAACCCCTGTGAAAGGTATATGAGCACTGGGCAAAGTAGTTTTACTTATAATTATAATTATTTTTTCTAAGAATTTTTTCTTCATAGCTGATCTCTCACATATGCCAGATACATTGTCCTCAAGCAGCAGTGTGTACTCCATACCAACACCAACACTCCAGCCATAATTTCCATTTATGGTGGGGTTTTAAGTACCATTGAAAAGGCACTTCAGGAACTTGTAGAGGAGTACCAAGGAGTTGGGAGGTTCTTCTGGAATTTGGTGGAGGGCTAGGAGAGAAACACAGTGCAGTTGGAGAGGATTGGGGCCATGATAGAGTGGAGATGGAGTTTGGAAGGAGAGAATGGGAAGGAGGAGAGCAGAGATGAAGAGGAAGGGTCTGAGGATGGCCCCAGGGAAAGTCAAGAGAAGGAGACTCTGTTGTCTGCTTCCTGTTAGAAATATGGTTTTGTTAATAGAATTTGAAAAGAAACCCCAAAAAGTGCACAGAAGCTGAGAGTTAGTGAAAATAAGTGGACAGAATATACTAAGAAATCAATGAAGGAAATCCCCATTGGAAAATGTGTGGAGGCAGGGGACAAGTATAACAGCATGATCAGAACAGTGGTAGAGGACTGGGCTTGGCAGAATATATGATGTGGAAATCGGATACTAAGTCAGCGGCATGAGTGAGTTCCATTGTGGGGATCTATTCTAATTCATTTCCAGTGTCTTCATATCCTAGCCAGATCACCTTGTATAGGAGTTTGCATATCCGTCAGTAATTATTTTAGAATCCACTATCTAAGAAATTTCATATTTGGGTTCCCTGTTAATTATGACTAGAGTGGGGGCCAGTTGTATTCTCTTAGAGAAAGTGTTGGATGTAGTATGTTTAAGCATGGACATATGGAAGACAGAGGGTGAACAATAGTGTACTAAGCTGGACAATGATTTTGTAGAGTCTGAAATATTTTTCAGAGAGTTTCTTTGAAGGTCAAGTGGTTCAGAAGAACTGAGCCTTAACAAAAACTTTGTCACCTACTTTGAAATCAGGAGTAGGGAAACATCGTGCATTAGTGGATTTCTGATAACACTGTTGGGCTGTAGAGATTTCAGCTTTGAGAATACTCTGTAATTCATTGAGATCTACGGTGAAATTGTAGGCTCGGGAGGAAGCAATATCACATTCAGGGTGAATAATAATGTTTGGATGATATCCCTTATTAGTGAAGAATAGGGAAATACTAGTAGTAGCACTCAGAGCATTATTGTAGGCAAACTCCATGAGAGGTAAGAGTTCAGACCAGTTGTCTTGCTAGTAGTTACAATATACATGGAGATATTGCTCGAGAGTCTGATTCGTGTGTTTAGTTTGTCCATCACCTTTAGGGTGGTAGTCTGAAGTGAAGTGAAGCCACATGTCAAGAGCAGTGCCTAACAATTGAAAGAAGTTTGACACAAACTCTGAGCCTCTGTCAGAGGTGACATGGGAAGGAATGCTGTGTTTGGAAAACACATGAAGGACGAATAGACATGCTAAGTCCACAGACATAATGGTGTTATGGGCAGGAATAAAGATCACCTGCTTGGTGAGCCAGTTGACCATGACCAAAATAGTGTCAAACCCGGAGGATGACGGAAGTTTCTCGATGAAGTCCATAGAAATGGAATTCTATGGTCGTTCAGGGATGGGGAGTTGTTTGAGAGATCCGTAGGGCTTGTAACGTTGTGGCTTG
>Ga0157364_1008159_pt1 | contig 10844 bp, 3 predicted proteins | sample AttsexASBM2_FD_111476 | JGI IMG/M metagenome (GOLD analysis project Ga0157364, IMG submission 111476) | Fungus gardens microbial communities from leaf cutter ant in Ribeirão Preto, State of São Paulo, Brazil - Atta sexdens ASBM2 | ecosystem: Host-associated > Fungi > Mycelium > Unclassified ... | reverse complement strand
TGTGTGTGTGTGTGTGTGTGTACGAAAGATTGCAGACCTTATCTGTATGGGCGTATATCGGGCGTAAAAGTCTATTGAAACATTCAAATCCCTTTTGCTTTCGATCACAAAAAAAAGTCTCACGCCTTTAAAAAAATAATTTCCAATAGAGTTGTGAAGTTGATTTCAACGTTCATTCATAAACATTTAAATACATCGGTGCAACAAATATGTAATTCATTTATAGTGCGTAATGCAATACTACACATGAATCACACATCATTTCTCTCTTCTTTCTTTCTCATATTATTAGATAAAATTTATTTATATCATTATGCTGCGTTAAATTAATAATACTTTCACACTAAGTGTTGCAAATTTAGCTAATTGTATATCTAATTTGTATTTATTCATGTTAATTAAATTCTCAAAAATATACAAAAATATTAAAAACTGAATATTACAGATTTATCTTTTCCAAAAGTTTTGCTCTTCTCATCATTTTTCTTTATTATAGATTCTAGTTCATACGTTACTGTTATTATTATTATTATTGTTATTATTATTATTGTATACTACTACTACTACTATTATTATTATTATTATTATTATTATTATTATATTTACACTTATAATCAACGATAACAATATAATGTCGTAAAAAGGTTTATGAAAAAAAAAAAACAATGAGAAATATGAATAAAGAATTCGCTTTTAAAATACCGTTTCCAATTTGTCACATTTGTCAGACGAAAATATAAAAAGTGTATTACACCCGCTTGTATAATTTACGATGAATAAACTTGCTAATAACGGTACATATGTGCAGATAGCGAAAAGATCTTTTCTTATTTCGTTTTCTTCTTATTGAGAAGAATGATCGCTTTATGAGGAATGACACAATATCCAGTTCCGTTTTCTTTCCAAAAGAATTCTTTCTCAAACTGAAAAATTACAAAGACAACGACCTATGACGTTTCTTTTTAAAAAGAAAATCAATATTCTTATTGCATAAATATTTCTAACAATAAGAATCCTCAAAAGTATTTATAATACACACAACGTAATAAAAAATACATATGTAAGAGAGGAGAAAACTTGATATTGCATTAACGTTATTATTTTTAGCAAAGAGAAGAAACCTAGATCAAAGCCACGTTAAGACAAACAAATGTCCAACAAATTTTTCTCGTCAAATCGAACGTTAGTCAATCGTATAAGACAAGATAAATCAAGATTAATCACGCTTCGTTTTTATCAGGCGCTCGTTATCATATTACGCTCGAACAGAGTGCGTCTCGTCAATGTTACATTCTTTCCTCCTTGTGCGGACAACCGCTGCATTAAGTAATCGATCGTGGCAAACGGCAAGAGACAATTAATCGTGCAACATGGAGAACGCGCACGAGCACGCACGCAGGAATGTGCGTGATGTGCGTAACGTCGGCAATCAGGGTCGTGATTGCACTACACGGGAATCAAATTAGCACTGAGCATCGGCCGTCTCTCGCCATTAGAGCCACGATAGACGGAAAGGTATACAGAGAACGATAGTCGTATTTGCCGCCGATCGGGTGGAGACGCGGCGAACAAGTCCGGTGTGGCTTTTACGTAATGTTTTTATCCTCGCTTCTCTGTAGATCTCTGCTTATGCACGGCGACGAATACGACGTATCTTTGGTAACTTCAGAATAAGATAGGCAGGAGCGTTTGCGTAAACACATCCCTATAAAGAGTAACTTCTATTTTAGGAAATACTGAAACTAATTTTACTTTTACTCGTAATTGTATTGCCTCACAATTTAATAAAAATTGCATCAAAAAATTTTGTTTAGACTTTTCGTGTCATTTTAGATGTTATTCACTTATAAACTATTTATATAATTGAATCATTGAAGGCTATTATCGACAATCCATCGAGTTTTGATTTTATGATTGACAAGTATTTCTAAACCTTAATCACATTAAATTAGATCTGTTAGACCTCGTGAGAGATATCGTGCACGAGGTGCTGCGTATGCACGTGCTTCTGTAAATACGCGTTGAGCTATCCAATGTATATGTTTGCTGTCGAGAGGCAAACTCTGTCAAGGAGATAAAAGTCTCTAACACGCAAATGCGGAAAGCCTTCGAGAATCAATCGGCCCATTGTCTGATTGGAAACAGATGAATAGGAAATGAGATAATAGATACTATTTAAAAGCGTGGTTTATCGTGCTTGACGAGAGTCTGGTATTCGGTATGCTTGTGCCAAAAACGTGACAGAAAGACGTGATAAATATTTAGAATTCCAATTTTTTATTTCGGAGATAAATAGATTAAAAAAGATATATGCGTTGCGTAACTGTTATTAAAAGAATTTTATATTCAATTTCAAAATGAGAAATTTTGTATTCCATATCATAATTTAAAAAGTTACTTTAAATTAAGAATCTCATAGGACCATACATATGAAATAAAACACAATCAATAGGAGAAAAATGCCTTAAAACGCCTTTAAAAAAATTATATATATCAACTTTCAATTTGATCGAAGCAACTTGAGCGAAAATTCTTGAGCATGATTCTTGAAAAGTGAAATCAAGATTATTTGAGCGATAAACTTTAGAGATGACGTCCGTCATCCTTAAAAAAATGACGTGATCTGAAATTTCAGATTAAAAAAAGAATTGAAGTAATTTTATTGAATCTGTTACCGCTCGTTACACACCTCCAAGCGTGATATAAGTCCGTGCAGTGAAAGCTTTGCCAACTTCAGAACCATGAATTACTTCCTGAAAATTTTGCTTGACTTTTTTTTCAATTTAGTGACACGTTATACACATATAAGCATGTGAAAACACGTGTAGTACACTGCCTCTTTTTAACGTCCTAGTTTTCTTGCCAAAATTACTGGAAGACGTCGGAATGCGCTTACTTAAGAGTCTGTTAAAAATCGTAACAATTCGATAAAGTTATTAACTACCACGCGAGTATTGCAAAGCGCGAGGAATTTCTAAGATTCAAAGTCGGCATTCGGCAAAATCAAAACTTATCATACGTCATTATTCGCCACGTTCGCACTTCGACTACAAGCAGCATTTCTCGAATTGCCGCCGCATGCGTAATTATGGGACATTAGCAGCACGCGCGGCAGGTACAAACGAATACAGTGCACAAAGATCCGAAGAGTCGACGGACAAAAAGCATCACAAATCGACGACTGATTTTACAGCTATGACTTGCGCATTATCTGCCTTCTAATAATAGGACAATATTCTAGAAAAATATCTTCGAATCTAAAAATATTCTTTATTAACTCTCATAATCAACGACTATAATCAATACCGATATCTTGAAAAAAACATTTACAATCTACCTGTGGTTTCCAATAAAGACAACGGTTGAAATTTCGGCAGATAATTTCGGTGTCCTTGTTCAATGTCATCTCTCAAAAAAAATATAACATCCTAAGAACATTATGACGTTGGTCATAATATTTTCAGCAAATACAGTCTTCGCAGAAAAATACTACTTATTATGGAAGAGTTTCATGCTAATGATGGAATTCCAATTGACAAATGGAAAAAAAAAATTAAATAAAACATGAATACATAAGTCGAAAGGTCAAAAAATATTATTATTGAAGATAATACTGTAAAAACTTACATTCATTATTCCGTCATTCCAAAACAATTATACATTTCATTTAAATTTTAGATAATTATTAAAACTTTTTTTTTTAATTGAAAATAAATAATTTTGAAAATTAACAAAGAAAACAAATCGAAAGAAACTTACGAATAAAGAATTAAAGTGTTTTCTACAAAATTTTATGACGCGTAAAATTACTCAATTTTACTGACTCACTGATAAAATCGACTGTAATGATACATCGCCTTTTTTAAGAAACCCGATATTAATATGTATCATCGCGACTCAACATCATTCCGGCAATATTCTTTATCTCAGCTTAATTGACTCAGCCTGTAATGAGAGCCAGTCTAGAGATATATGTATAAGAATGCAAAGATGTATACGTAGTAATTGATAGGTGCGTGATGCATCGAGATTCAATAAAGTACAGGTAAATATAACTGGTATAACTGCGCGGCCTAATCATATCGCGATAAACGTGGATGGAGATCTAATTCGAGCATTGCTTTCTCTCGTTCACATTACGAATTATCTCTCCCAGCCATTCATATCGATGATCGAACAATCGTACAATTTACATATTCGTACAGTGAATGAATCTAAAACCTCGTTTAAAAATTATTCAATCCTTGTTCCGCATTTACTTGGGTAATCATGTACGGTTAAGAAATTATAGTTGTAGAAAGTTATATGAAGATATAATAAATTGTATTTAAAAATATATATTTTTATACAATTTAAATTAAATTATTTATTAAAATTAACTCGTTAAATTAAGCTATTAAATATTCATATACCTATCACATATCAAGTTCAAACAACTTGATTTTTGAATTTTATTTATTCAAATACTCGCCTATAATCATCTATAATCATTTCACAATTTACATAAATTACTTAAAATATATATCCAAAAGAGGAGAAATATTACACTCTACGAGAAATCTTTTTCGTAAATGTTCTCTAATAATGTGATATTAATGCCGACATTGAACGATGCTCTTTCGATAGTATATTATTTCAGATCGAATGAAAAACTGTACATAAGTAATTCGTCTAACCTGAGGTAATAACTAGAGAACTTTACCACATCAAGCATAATTAACTTGTCAGCGCGAATGAAATAATACGATATTAGTCGTGAATCAAGTGAAAATACTTGTGCCATGCCGTTCCTGTTCGCATATATGGATACGCATATATGGATACATATATCGGCTAATAAACAAGTATGTAATGAGTGAGAATCGAACTTGTCGGATAACCGACATAACTAGCACCAACATTCACGGCTCCATAAACGCTATCACACAAGCATCACTTTCTCTATTCAGCTAAACAACCATCCTGTTAACCTTTCCTAACTGCTGAAAAGGATGCCACGATGGGGAATTGTATTTAATTTCCTGTCTAAGAATGACCATAATAGCTAGAATGAAACTCGCATCTCTCAGAGACTATCGAAGGTGACACGTAATGAAGGTGAAAATTTTATTATCACAATACTTACGTAAGTAGATACGCTGAACAATAGTCGCCCGTATGATACATTACAATTTCTCTGATCCATGTTTTTCGTTGGTATGTGTATGCAATAAGAACATAAACTGCGAGAATTAGGAGTTTTAATTCGCTAATAACTAATTCGTATTTAATTAAAATCCGAATATTAAAAGTTTGAACACAAATTTACATTCAAGATTATATTGCTAACAACATTTTTCAAAAGGAAGTAATTAAAATTTTAAAAATATATGTATGTATGTGCAAATAAAAAGATTTTCTACCGTAACTCATGACGACTATTTTGAGTTAAACAGTGAAAAAAATCGAAGACATAATCAACACGATATGATCAAGAAACAATGTGATTAATATCTTTATTACTTTCCTCGAGAAACGAAAGTGAATTTCGCGTTCGCAGGCGACGAGTCAATAACCTTTAAGTATTCCTCGCATCGATTAGCCGAAAAAATAACGTCTGCACGATATCCCCTCTTCTATGATATTTATGACCGATATAAAAACACCTTACGTCGCATTACAGAATACCCGCATTTATGTAGACTTCACATACTTTCATCGAACTTGTTGAGTCTGTAGAATAACGTTCGTATTATGCATAAAATTTATAAAAAGTAAAAAATAAATGCCATTTATTTGCGAAGGAAAATTATGCGAAGGATAATTATTATAGAATAAAGACAAAAATTAAGAATTCATATAAGAAGTAATATACATATGTATGTGTAATCCATTTCATAAATCACTGCTATACTTTAGACGGATTATCTTTATCCGCAATATATCAAGATATCTTATGCATTTTGTTACATGTACATGACACTATTTATGCGCCATATAATTCATCGGGAATGACTTTCCGACAGTCAGGACAACACAACATAATTGTATAACTAATTAAATGACTGCAGAAACGTCGAACGCGTCCTTGCGTTTTACGCGCCAATATTTCAGGATACTTCAAATACTTTTGTAAATAGCTGTAAAGATCAGACGGAGAAAAGTACATCTTAAGATATACGCTATTCTAGAATGTCAAAATATTAATTTTTCTCTTTTTTACATTTTAAATATTTAAATATTTAAAATCTCGAAAATTAGATACTAAAAAATTTTATTGATATTCGTCAAAATAATAAAGAGTGCACATGAATCGTTTTATCCTTCTTTATTACTTGGTAAACAACAAGAACAAATAATACATCACGCGCTTCATGCGTAACTTGGAACGCATCCAAAAACGTAGATATTTTTAAGTGTATCGTATAAACCATTTAATGCACTCTGTCAATGCTCAAAGGCATTTTATCAAGCATAGATTGGAGAAAATGAAAAATAGAAGCATTTCGAATTAGAAGAAGTATTTGTTTTTTTGTAAACCTGGTATATCGTTAATATTAGAAATAAATTTTTATTTTTTTAATTGTAACTATTTGAAACTTTAAACACAATTATATCACATTTTCTAGATTAGAATATTTCCTTAACTTGTAATCAAGAATGATACATGATTTTGTCTCATTTGATATTTTTGCGCAACAAATTTTATATTAAAATAAAGAAGAATTAATATAGTAATTAAAAATGCGATTAACAGAAGTATATCTCCTAATATATATTGTTTTGCAATTTTATTATGCAAAAAACAGTTACTAATACATTTAGTTAATATTTTTAATTTCTTTCAAATCTAATTCTCTAAAAAATTTTTAAACTATTAATTCTTTATTTGTACTTCAATTAAAAATTTACACTGCAATCCGAGTAGATACAATATCCTCTCCTAGAATGGAAAATACTTTTAATTAGCTAATTATTTGCATGTATAACATATCCCGAGATAGAAAAATCATAATGATAATCGTAATCTTCAACTAATAATAAGAGAAATCGTAACAAATTATTTTCTGAGCATAATATACGCATAATATACGCAAACGCAAACATAATCAGGCATAATTACGACATAAATCACACGTACTTATCACGCGATCGACGAGAGATCTTGCCAAGAGCTCGTTGGCTCAACGGTCCGCCGTATTAGCGATAATATTGCCGATTATCGTTTAGTGTCACACACAAATGCACGTGCGCGTTGTGTATGAAATCTTCTTTAACCCTTTGCGGTTGAATATCGGCATTTAACTGACCACGGATTTTTACTCTTTTGCTCGAATGCGTCGGCGCATAGCCGCGTCGCAATTATCTGTACGTTTAGAGTTACGAATGAATTGTGAAACGGCAATCTACTTTAAGTATCCAGGTATAGTTGATACCGTTAACTCGTCTCTTGATTATTTTTATTATCATACGTAACTAATTATTACAAAGTAATCTAAATTAGCTCGTATTTGAATCGTAGATTTTGTATGCAACTCATTCAATATTATGTAGAATTATTTTCAACAACCTCCCTTTTAAAAATAAAAAAATTAATTTTTCGTGAAAATTTTCTATTTGAATACATATAAAACATATATTGCTTCTTGTATAAATTTTATATTAAATCTTAGCATTTTATATTTTGCACAATTTTCCTTCGTAGATAAATTATATTTATCATTTACAAATTTTCATAAATTTTCGCATAATATAAACGTACCCTATAAATTATATAAGTTCGATAAATATATGTGCCTGAAGTTACAAATGCGTAATACAAAACCCAAATTTCAAAATATAATTTCTCTATAACATTGTTAGACTCGAAAAAGTCAGAAATAAAACACTGTTCTAACTGTTTCATTTAAGTTTTCAAAATTTTTATGTATTCAAGTATTTAAAAAACATTCTTATTTAACATATGATTCAGGAAACATTCAAATGCTTCTTTTTTTTATTTTAGATTAAATCTGAAAGAGTTCGAAAAGGAGAAGTCATAATCGCGACTGCAATAATCATACTTGGTCGACATTACATTTATGTACGCCATAAGTCCGAATCGATTTTGCATCAACCCATGCTAAATCGTTGACCCAATTTGAGAATGAGACAGAAAACACAAAAAAAAGAAAGAGAGAGACATGTCGCTCATTACTTCGCGCATGAATAGAAAGCTCCAGGCATCGATCGCGCTTTCCTTCTTATGACCGATTACGAAAAGACGTCGGAGTTGAGCGCACGACGCGCTTCCTTCGCCCGCGATTGAGCATGTATCCGGCACTTCCTTCATCGCAATCGCGGCGGAAATGCGCGAGGGAAGCCAACGTGTATCAGGAGGCTGGAGATTTATTTCTCTCCTCGATGGCACCCGGATAAAACTGCTTCCTCGCGTGCACCGCGCGAAAGAGCAAGTGTGAAAATGACGTTACATTGCATTAATTCGCACACATCCGCAATGCTCTTTTTATCCGCGTCACGCGAAATAATTCTATTCCGATTCACTTGAGGAAGAGCCGTGAGAATACGTGTATATTGATCCCGACGTAAATCTCAATATGTTTCTTTGCGATTTTTTTCCGGTTTTCTATACATCTTACTTCCTTCAGGACTTTTATGCGACATATTTAAGATACATGTACACTGACAAAATGTGTACTAAATATTAATAAATATTTATTTGGGAATACTTATTTATATTATGTTAAGTATATATATATATTTATTTGAACACTAAGTAAATATTTATTTGGTACAAGAATCATTAATTTAATTTAACTTAATCTTTTTTAATGAATAAATATTTATTTACTATAAATAAACGTTTAATCAGTACTATAAAAAAAATACATAAGATTTAGTACATTTTTTTCACAATATAATAATAATTGATGCAACTCTTACTTTTCGCACTTGTTCGCAAGAGGTTCTACATATTTAATTGTCAACGTGCTCATACGTTTTATCGCTATGTTTGAAATCTAATTGTATCAATTATGTCAATCATGACTTTGAAAACAGAATGCGAACTTTGCAAAGAGAATATATTTGACAATGTGCGCACGAAAGCGGTACAAATCAACGGACCGCGAGATACGAGAATGAAAAGTGTAAAGAATTTCCCTGTAGAGAGAATATTAAATGCCGAAGGTAACACCTCTTATTCCGGTATATATAATGTGTAAACTCGATATATTTGTATCGCTACATTAATCGCTGAAACCGATGACGCTTTGATTTCTACCTTGGAATTTGCGCCTGCTTCCTGCCACAAATTTATGCTTGTATTCTTCGAAACGTCAACGGCGAGCAAGTAAAACCATGACAACGATATATTTTCCAGCGATCGGTTCTGTTTATAATTACATCGGAAATACTTTCACAGTTCGCGACGACCGGAATAGTGCTCGAGGTCAAAGAATTCATTTTGTCACAAATTGTAGCTACCTATAAAAATTGTTTTGATTCCCGCGTGCAATTCTAGCATAAAACGTGTTTTTAATTTATTTATACAGAATAATTCATTGTAATTTTAAAAGGTAAATATTGTAAAAATTACAATTTTACCAAAAAAAAAATATTTTAAATAAAAGTATCATTCAACTCTTATTTGAAGTCTTTTTTAATACAAAAAATTACATATCTTTGAAAAATAATTGTCTGTTAAGATTACAATGAATCATTCTGTATAAATATTTAAAATACATTTAGAACTAGAATTGCAGGCATAAAAACAATTTTTATACACACAAGCATTTTTGACAAAACGACACCCTGTATAAAAACTTACAAGACAATTTGTAATTTATATCAATATACATTTGTAATTAATGTTATTTGTAATCAATATACATGTTATATATATGCAATTTATTTCGATCTCATTAATTAGTTAATTAAATATCTATTAAATATATCGAGCACTCACATATATGATTCATTCCCGATACCAACTCTTTCAATATATAAGATTTAATGTCTAGGAAGAATTATTAGCTAGCCGATATCAACGGGCATGTTTATGAGTCAACAGAGCACTGTACTCACCGTGAGCTGCGTTTTGTCAGGTGCAATCGCCGTGATCTCGACCGGTCTTGGCTCCGGTGGGTTCGCCCTGCTGAGAATCGCAGCCGGCATTTTCGCAACGAGGGACAGCCTCCTGGTGAGCCGTCTGCCCAATTTCGAGCGACGGCGCAACCTGATGTGGGGTCCGGTGCCCTTGTAGCCCCCGAATTCCATTCTCGATCGGACGTAGTCGATCAGGATCCTGTCCTTCTTAGCAGCCGCTCTCACTGCTCATGGTGACACTGACACGTATACCCGATGCCACCGTTGCAGTTACGTGATTATTCGAATAAACGTCGTGTCCTCGCCAATGTCCATCTCGAACTCGCTCCAGGTTTCACCCTGGAAATGAGATTTCCCGTCACACACGGTTTCACATCTGATCATTCGGCCGCACGAGCGGCCGATGTAGCTGGCGAATGCTCCAACGTTTTCGCCGCCATTTGCATTTTTCAAAATCTGCCCGCGATCACCGAGAGAGACCAACGTACGACGTATGCTCGCGTACGCTCTCCCGCGTTTCGGAACTCCCCGGAAGTATCTCGCGTTTGAATAACAATCCAGATGACAATCTCGGATTGAATCTCTCGCGTATACGAAACTCGGAGCGCGCGCGACGTAATAAAAAGTAACTGGATGCTGGAGCAGCTCAAGTACACACTCACGCACACAAGCCTCCTTCGCGCGAATCAGCGCGAATGCGAATGGACTGGAGTTAGATGGGCAGGAGAGAAGAAGAGAGGGGAGGGGAGGGGAGGGGA
>Ga0157364_1008158_pt1 | contig 10844 bp, 5 predicted proteins | sample AttsexASBM2_FD_111476 | JGI IMG/M metagenome (GOLD analysis project Ga0157364, IMG submission 111476) | Fungus gardens microbial communities from leaf cutter ant in Ribeirão Preto, State of São Paulo, Brazil - Atta sexdens ASBM2 | ecosystem: Host-associated > Fungi > Mycelium > Unclassified ... | reverse complement strand
TATATATATATATATCTCAAACATCATTTAGTTGCATTGTTTAGCACTATCGTTCTTGTTTCTAGATTTCCTAACATAATGGAATTTTTGGAATATTTATTGATTCAATCTAATTGAAATGCGACACAGCAGAGGAATGGAATTTTGGTAATCGTATGCCCCACGTGATTTCCCTAAACCTTACGTCGCACGATAAATTTGAATAAGCAAGAAGATTTGCTATCCACGTCAGTAAGCTTGGTATGTCAAAGGGAGTTAATCGCTCTGAAAATTTGCGTCGTCCTTTCATTCAATTTGCGCATCCATCTAGATTACACTAGAACTGAAAATCGTCGTGATTCAAGGATTTCGATAAAAATTTCCGGTTGTCAATCATGTCCAGCCAGAAAGAAAAAGTTTTTCCCCAAAAAAGATTTTCTTCCACGCGAATCCTTCGAAGAGTTCAAGACCAAAAGATTAACTGGAACATCGACTACCTAACGGAGAAACAATCACAGGGAAATTATTCCACCGGCTACTTTTATTACCGCAAATATTTCACCCAAGGGAACTATTAGCGATATCGCGAATAATCTAGGTCAAAGTTCATTGGCCATTTATCTTGATTTTTGTACCGATATCCTATAGAATGTCCAGAATAATCGACTTTAGGTTTTAACGAATTTTTGGTTAATTTGGAGTCGAGTCTCAATGAGAATATGATAGAAAATGATTCTTTTTAAATAAAATTTTTAAGAGACAATTTTAATATATATTTTATCATTTAATTAAAAATTTTATTAAAGTACATTAATTTCAAATCAAATAAAGAATCTTACAGTAATAATTACAATAACTATTGTAGAGTGTAGTTTTGTTGGAATTGGTCGATGCAGAATCTCGGGTAGCGCATATCTGAGTAAAAAAAGAAGTGGAGAAAAGATGAGAAGAGAGACCGGAAGGATGCATTTGTGGTAGTGCCCAAGTAATTGAAGCGCTCATTCCACTGTATTGTTCGCCAGGCGAGCGTGTTCCTCTTTTTCCTGTAAATCCAGGCCGTTGATGAATGCAACGCGCTTCCGATTGAAGTTCAACCAAAACGATTGAAGTTCGATCGAAACAGAAAACACGAATTATCGCCCCGTGATTCGCGGCTAGCGAACGAAGAGACTCGTTCCATTTGGCGGATCACTTCCGCTCAAATCGCGAAAAATCGAGCCTATTTTCCCTTCTCGAGTTAATCAAATCGACCCCGGGGCGTAAAACGGGCAATTCTCGTACGTACATATAATGAATCATCGAGTAGCACTCAGCACGTGGCTGCGCGAAATCTCAATAAAAGACATTGGCTCTTTGTTTTTCCACATCGTTCCGTCGTTCCATTTCATTTTCGCCCACGTTTGCACTCTCTCCTTGCTGTCTCTCCAGCACGACAGAATCGCCTGGTGCCTCTAATGGAGTTCCAAGCACAATAGCAGCATTGTTTAGTCTCCCTGCAAGCCTGTCAGGCCTCTCTCCGCCGGTCTTCGGCTGGCTCGGTTCGCCGAGGAACGCTTCGACCGTGCCGGAGGAGAGAGAGAGCATCGCCGTGCCTACTCCTGGTAACCGCCATCGGCGTAAATACAATATCGGACGATAGCTTCGCCGGGTATTCAATCGCGCGACAGAGAGCAACCGCCGTTGGCGTATAATATCGACCGCAGGCGATCCATTGGCAGCGAGGAAATTACGGATTTTCCACAGGGATCATCTTAGAACCTCGTCAATTGCAGGTTTCTTGCTCAGTTGGATCAGCAATGTTCTTTTACTATTGATAGAACAAGATGAGTAGTGTTGGTACTTTTTTTCGTTCGACGGTCTGACTTTAACATTGTTCTTCTACTGCCAGTAGTCTCGAACGAAACACATTAATGATCAAAAATTTATTAAATTCTAATATTTCTTTGGATAGTACTAAGTAAATATTTACTTAGAGTATTAATAAATATTTCTTCCATAAAAAAATATAATAGTTAAATCAAATAATTTTTATATTAAAGAAATATAAGTTTACATTTAATAAATACTTAGAACCATGTTTAAACAAATATTTATTAAAATTTCGTGTTTTTTGTATTTTATTTAAAGATCACGAAATCGCATCCTATCCTACGCTAATGACGTTCTTTCATTATTAACAAATGCAGATCAATAATACGATCAATAATACCAATTACTTATTATTCGGCGTCCGCATCGCGTCGATCTGGAATTCTGATTGCTCCAATATTCTTTTACTCAGCAAATGCATTTATAAACTGCGCATATGTACATCTACATCATGGATGAATTTAATCGTTGCGTAGCGCGGGATTTCGCCACGTTTAAATGCCCTTCTGCATTCATTCGTACGCATAACATGGGCTCGGCTTCGAATGAATCTCTCTTCACTTTCAACACGTTCGCGCTTGGTTTAATCTCTATTTGTTTCCGCTATGTTGATACTTATATCGGTTTATATTTTTTGTCCGACATCGCGTAAAACTGATGTAATACGGATTAATCGGAAATGTTCGTATGTCACGTTGAACATGCGTTTGTCGAGTGGACATGTAACGGCTCAACGAACGTTCCGAGATAGATTAACAACGATATTACCGAAATGTCATTATTCGTAGTTTTATGGTACGTTTGATGCGAATGATACTACTAGGGCGATACATAGACCGATAGAACCGGTAGTTTAAACAATTGCTTTCTTTACAAAATTTTTAATTTAAAAAACAATTTTGTATTCTATTTTCCTGACTTTTGTGACATATACAATTAAAAAAAAAAAAAAAAACACCAATTAAAAGCGCAATAACCAATGTAAAGATTTATTCTTTTATGATTTTGCGTGCGTTGCGTTTTGACTTTTATGTTTCAAACGAACCATGCATAGTAAATTTTCAAATCACGGGATTTTACAATAAAAATAAACGTAATATTGAGATTAAAGAAACAAAAAAAGTCACATTCAAATTGAAAGCAACGTCAATCACATATTTCTAAAAATTTTATTCGGACTTTGCGTGCTTAGATACATATGCACATATGGATGTGCTGTTTAGAAAGCATATCCAGGTAAAGTGCATGTGCTTCTGTCCCGCATGCATAACATTAGCGGAATTCATGAAAACCAACACATTCTCGAGAAGTTAGTCGCGAATTTGCGGGAAGGAGGTTGCAACAGCGAATGTTAACATACACGCACAAATGTGATTGCATATGCGAGTAAACACATTCCAACTAAATTACTCCGTATGTCGCAATTATTAAGTATTCGCCAAACTCTTTGATTCATGTGTTTGTTTATTAGCAGGTCCGCGGAGTTTCTCAACAAGCTTCGAAACTTTGTGCATTCGCCACGTATACTTGCGCGCGAGTTTATTCGCTGAAGATTTTATCTGGCTCGAATTGGGAATCCTTAGAGGAAGAAGTTCACGATGTTTCATGATGCGAGAAGTTCGTCTTTACAATTAGTCTGCGCAAGCTTTGATAAACTTGCCGTAATAATATTCTCTCTCTTTCTCTTATTTTTTTCTTTTTCTCTATGCTTTCCTTCTTTTCTTCTCTCTTTCTTCGTTCGATTACGACTTCATGCTTGTTTCCCCATTGTAAGAGTGGACATTTTAATTAGCGGAGCGTGACACGAAGCGCAGTGCGAGGGAATAATATAGAATTGCGCGGAAGAGCTCATGCGTGCCTCATTATGGTCCGAAGCGCGATATCCCGCGTTATTTCGCGCAAAGCATTTAATAAAACACGCCAGAGGTTTATGAACGCGTATGCGAAATCGAAACACACGTGTTGTGTCCTCCCAATATAATGTAACGTACATTGTCGCGCGCGCAAAACATTCGAGCGCGATGTAATCGAGCCTTATGTTTAAATTCATCGCACTTGTCTCTTTTATAGTCATGCTCTTGCGTTTGTGCAGCTGATAACTGATTCCAGTGACTTATGCGCGAAATACAATCGATTAAATGCAAAGGTAATTTGATCATTTTGAAAAAAGAAATATTTGAGCTGACTTCGATTAGTAACTTGAATAAACAATACTACTCGAATTTCAAATAACGATATGTACACAGAAATTATATGAATATCCTACAGATATCCTATAGATTCTTCGGTTAAAAATGTAATTGTTATAATACATATTTACTAACTTTAATTTAGCTATAATTATAATTTGACTAGTAGTTGCTAAATTTAATTCTTGCGGAATGCAAAGCAATAACGCATTCTTTTCTCTAAGAAGAACTTCAGTAAACTTCTAAAGTTTCTTTTCTAAACTTCTCTTCTCAGACTTTATATTGAAGTGCACGTTTCTTCGGGAAAACTGTCCGATTAAAATCAGGTATAATCCTCTAAATTGCAACAATTTCAGGTACAGTAATTGAATTAACTAAATGTTCAAAAGAAAATAAATAAAAGGAGAGGTTTGAATCGAATGTAAAAAAAAAAAAACGCATGGAACGTACACATTTCGAATTCTAAGGATATTAAAATGCGAATGAAGCGACAAAGGTCAGTTCACGTCCTTCGCAGTTATTTTTACCGATGGGATATCCGATATGAAAATAGAAATTAGAATAATAACGTCCGTTATGATAGCCGATCGCATAATGCCATAATATAATCACGTATTTCTAATATTGGATGTTTCAGGATTACGAACATTACGGAGTACATGGAACCGGGCATGAATGTAATTAAATGATCGCAATTATGAACGATATAGCGCATCTAAATAAGCTCGTTGCCTCCGACTTGCTTAACGTTTCCGTAAGCCTTGTCCGTGTAAAAGTTGTTTAGAAGAAGCCTCGTCATTGATTGATATCCATATCGGATCAAGTTGGCGATTGTCAATCGAAGATCTAAAAAAGATCTATTTTTAGAAAATATTTTTAATACTAAAACTACCAAAACAATAACTGATTTGCAATCTTTTTAAAAATAAATTTATAATAGTACATCAAATTTATAATAGTACATAGTTTTCTAAAATTTTCCATGACTGGAAAATTAATTTTTCTCCTTCGTTCCCTTTTTAAAAATATATGGTATACTTAAATAATAGAAATAAATCGCCAGTAGTTCTAATGGGTTAATGAAAAAGATAATGAAAAAATATGGAGACTCAAATTTAATGAATGAAAATGTAGGTGATAAAATAATGAGGAAATAGTTTCGTGAGGATAATCGGTCAGGGATAGGAAGTACTACTCCATCATATTACAAGATAATGCCAAAGGTACAAGAGGTTTACGAAAATGCAACGTGGTTGATAGGATTAACTAGCCAGCAATGAATGTTTCCCATTATTTGGACGACTCGAATGTTAATTTTATCATAAAAAATATTTAAATAATTAACTACTTGTCTAATCAGGATTTTGGGATGTCCTAACATTTTTGCGATTTAATTATGTGAAAATTTATTTTGTATTCCGCAATTTGTAAAATTGAAAGACAAGCACAATGAAGTTTCTTTTCGCTGACAGTGATCAATATAAATTACAACATAATTTGATCTAAATTATTATGTCTGTACTTTCAAAATTGTTTCCGCATAAATTTAGTTTCCTCTTTTATAGGATAAACTGTACAAGTGATAAAATATTGAATTCTCATTTTATAAATAATAAAATATAGCTGTAAATTGAATATATCCATTATAAAATCAACACTCATACTTTTAAAATCGAAATTTGTAAATATACGCTCATATTGACTTCGCTATTTCGTACCGCCTGTATAGATTGTTTTATAAAATTTGCATTCAACGTCAAGAGTATAAATAACAAAGTGAACAAAAACATTGATGTTGATTTTTGCATATTTCCGGTTTCGACTACTGATCGTTCATATTTCTAGACTCTGGCAGATTTTCGAAAAAAAGCAATTCATTATAAATTCTTGTCAGCGAGCATGTCCCATTATTTATTACCAATAGTTTAACTATACGAAGCATCGAATTCTGATCAGTCTCTCGTTAGGAGCTCGTCTAAGAGAGTCTGATATTACGAAGGATGCAACAGCATAGTGCGCGAGTGTCGACCCAGTTACACGTTGGTGGCTGACCCACTTTCGTTTAACATCGCGTATACGCCCGGTTGGGCGTGCGTATGTGTGCTGTGCATTTGTGTTCGCATGAGAAACGAAGAGAGAAGTAGCCAGCCAGCTAGCCAACCAGTCAGCCAACCAGCCAACCAGTTCATACGCGGTATCGGGAAAGTCGTGTAGAACGATGACGCGCGCTTCGCTGTACAGCACCCGAGCACACAGGGCCAACAGGTTGTGCGCTCCCTTGGCTTTCATATAAATAGATACAGCCGGGATCATCCCTGGACCGACCGCGGGTCGCTCCGACTCTGTTCTCCCCCCTCTACATCGTCGCTGCCGCCGCCGCTACCCCTAGCGCGGCCCTGAAACTACCCTCTCAGTCATGCGGCCTATCTCTCTCAGTCTCTCCTTATTCTCTCGTTCTCATTGAATAGCTGGCAGCCTCGTGCAGCCAGCGGCCTCCTTCCATTCTCGTTCGCTGCCTCTACGCGTGTTCGACCGCGTGCCACATGGCATGAACGAAACTAATGTTCCTCTTTCTCGGAGAAAGAAACTTTTTTATTTTGATGTATTTCTGTATTTTGTCCCTCCTGAGAGTTTCTCGGTTTCAAAATACTAAAATATTTATGAGTGTCGAAATATGTAACAATATTACGCTATGTAGAGAGCGAGTAAGACTAGAGGGTGAATGTCATTAATACAAAAAGCTTACGTATTAGAAGTATAGAACTGGAGTCTAACAATAATAGCTTATTATTGGTCAGAAAAAAGCGTAATATAAGTAATGAAGTAAAGGAATAATAAATTAAAGTGAAATGAAATTAATATGCTACTTTTTAATCTAATTGTTTACTTTATAATAATTATCTTTATTCTTTTTTTCTATCTTGTTAAGGATATATAATTTTATATGTTAAAGAGAGAGAATAATAGAAAAATTAAATATTCATTTATAAAATTTTTAGACCAATGTATAAAATTTTAACTAACAGCGATATTATCAAGCAAAGGAATAAAATTCAATACAACTTCTTTTCAATTTCAATCAATTGTACAAAGATTTTACAAAAGCGACATACTAGTCAGTAATATTCGATTTTTCTTGCATCTATTTTCTGTTTCATGGCATTCAAGAAAAGAAACGTGTCTTATGGAGGTCCATAACTAAACCAATATTTCTGCTCTTTTGCCTCGCCCTTCACGTAACGACCATCTATTTTCTATCCGTTTTCCTCCGGAATCGATTGCGACCTACTCAGCCTATAAACGGTTCTGTATAATAAAGTCTGTCAAGTCGCGAGATGCTCGAGGAATCTTTTTTTTTTCTCCAAATAACGAGATAAATATTTTTTCAATTAAGTTTCCTCTTTCTTTTCACTGTTGCGCTTAAGAGCAAAAATTGGACAGACATAGGAATCATCTTAACGCCAACTTATGATACCCACTAATGGAACATTGTTGAAGAAACTTTCGCCATTTAAAATGCAGAAAACATTTTTGCAACTTTATTCTAAAAAATTTACTTCATTTAGTTTACCCGACGAATTATTCAAATTAAGAGATTCATTTTCTTTAAAGATAGATTAACTAGACGTTATAATTTTCGAGGATGAGTTCCGTTTTCCAAACTATTTATAAGGTCGATTTAAAATTTGTTTTCTTAGAATTGTTTATTAACTTTAGAGACCATAATTAATGCTAATTAATTTTGTAATAAATATCGTTATTTGTGGATTTATATAAGTTAATCCTATAGTAGTAAAGAGAAAGAGATAATGTAATTGGAAAAATGTTTATCTCATTATTTGAGGAAACAAGAAATTCTTCAATATCAACGATATATACCTATCCATCTTCTCTGAGGGAAGATAAAAGAAAATTGGTATAACATTAAAATTGTTCTTATTACATAATATCCGCAACGGAAACAAAAATAATCCGAAAAAATTTTCAACGAAAACTTAGTTTCGCTTTTCCAATAATTAAGGGGATCTTAAAGTCTCCTGTTTTACCGATTAAATGTAATTTTTATTAAATCATGTAATTTTTGTATAACAAATACTTTTTTTCTCTTTCACCGATTCGAAAATCCTTTTCTAAGATTAAAGTCTATGCATTAATACGTATTTGGGAAGTCTATGCCTAGAACGATCAAAAATTTCAAAATTGATATGACAATATTTTTTACCATTTCTTAGTGAAACATGGCGTCTCAGCTATCAAGTCGTGACAACATTTGCTTGAAATAAATGCTTTGCAACCCGTACGTACGAAATAGTGGTTCTCAGACACGTAGTTTACACGAACAAATAACGTCGAGTTCTTAGAATTAGATTTAGACATTTTATTGCGATGAATTTGTTTAATTTGTTATACGAAAATCGACACGAATGTGTGACTGCGCGTATCATAGGTTGCGTGAGATGTGATAGTATATAAAACATGTCGATCGCGCAGCGCGATCTCTGGTGACTTCGTCGGAGTTTCGCTTTAAGATCTCCTTAATTACTATCTCAAATAATTTATTAAAGTTAAAAATCATAAAATATTCCCAAGAATTATATAATACAATTTCCTCATAATAGTTGATTCATCGACCGGTGTGCATGATAACTATATACGATGATTCGTTCGTCAACAGTAGTATGAAGTAATACAAGTGCTCCATATCGGCTTTTCGTCAAACTGAAGCACATACCAAGATGGACATTGTTCGCGAATAGTGGCACGAGTAAATGTACGCAGCTTTAGAATACGCAGTCTATTTGTATCCTCAAAGTGTTCATTGGTTTTCTTTATGTCATCGGGAAAATGGCCGTTTCAGGAAGCATTGTTCGTTCACCGCTGCGTGTTTAGTTTCACGTCTCTCTCATCACGAGTACGAGTTGCGTGGTAATAGGATTTCCTATCCTATGTTGAATGAACAATTTCTACATTGATTTCACTAGTTGGATTCCTTTTCAATGCAAATTCACTGGATATGATTAATTAAATAACCTAATTAAATAACTTAATTCTAGTATAAAAAATAAAATAATATAAATTTTATGTTTATCTTGTTAAAAATATACATGTTGGAGAGAATGTTATTGTAAAACAAAATTAGAGATATTTAACAAAAAATATTTTACAGTGATGCAAAATAATGTATCGATACGATCATCGAGAGGATAAACGGTGTCCCGCATAAAAAAAAAAACTTATTCCCATGGTTGCCTTGTCACCTGATGTCTCGTCTTTATTCTTCTGTTTCTTTTGTTTCTTCGTAGCATAACATTTTTTCGCAAAATCAATTAATTCCGATCACGTGCACATTAATCATCAGAATACAACGACCACATGGCATTTTGTACGGCATTCCCGATTAATAAATAAACGACATGCGCTTTATTACATCATATAGGAATAGTATTAAAAAAATTAAACAATCCCAATTAAAAATTAGAATAACAAGCAAATTTTGAATAAAAGAAAATTTTAATAAATCATGGATGTATCCATGCGAGATTTATGTTACGCGACAAGTATTAAAATACTGAAGTATCGATTATATTTTCTTATTAAAAATGTCGTGCCGTTGCTCAACATAAAATTGATCCACTTCGTTGATCCACTGACGTTTCATTAATGATAGAAAAATTAAAAAATGACATCTGCAATTTTATCTTGACATCGCGTGAGACGTTTATTAAAACTAATTACGACGTATAATAAAAATATAATTCTAAAATATTTAAAATAAAAATATATAGTTCAAAATTAATTTAATATTGCACAAGAAATATATTTTAAATAAATAAATAAATCTTGCAATATGAGTATTATTAAAATGATTTATCATGCCTTTTCGTTATATCAATTTATCCGTAAATTACATTTAAATGTGCAAAAAAAGATAGGTCAAAAAACTCGGCACAGTTAAAGTAATTTATCTATAATATTATCTCTAATTTATGCTAAATATTGTTGTTGAATAATAATTTGTAATTTCTCTCTCCTATTGTTATTTATACATTTTAAATAAATATCTATTTAGATTAATTATTATCGCTTTGCCTATGAATCGTGAAAAAAAGATTATTATATATCATATGTGGTATATCGTATGTGGTAACGTTCTCTCCTAGTATTTATGATCACATCTCCTAAGACAATAGAACGATACGTGTTCTCACCACCTCCTCTCCATCTCACAGCAAAATCGGCGCGTGCACGTAGAACTGTACATTGTCGTTATTCTCAAGGCGACAAAAGAGGTGTGGCACGACCGTGGAACATCTCCGCTTATTGTTATCTTTTGCGATTTTGCGAGGTACCGTTTCATTTTTCAAATAACAATACTGCTATATCGTAGAAAATGAAAACCTTTAAAGAGGAATCTTTTTAAACACACGTAAACGCGACAAATGCCGAAAGATATCAAATAATCTCTTCCTACAATTATTATATTACAATTAATTAATTCATGCGATTTTTTTTATTGAAATAGAAACTTGTACTGAAATAGTTTATATATTTTTTACTTCAAACATTTGCAATAATAATAAAAACGATAAGAAAAAATAATTGTATAAATTGTTTTATGATTTATATCAAAATGTGGTGTCTATTGACACCACAGAATTCTGTGCAGTTTATACATATGAAATGATAATCGAAACGATAAAGAATAAGAATTATATAAATGGTTTTATATTTATACGTAGACAATACAATTTTAGATGATACTTAGATATGTCTTTTAAATAATTTAGCCAATTAAAATTATTATTT
>Ga0157364_1008157_pt1 | contig 10845 bp, 2 predicted proteins | sample AttsexASBM2_FD_111476 | JGI IMG/M metagenome (GOLD analysis project Ga0157364, IMG submission 111476) | Fungus gardens microbial communities from leaf cutter ant in Ribeirão Preto, State of São Paulo, Brazil - Atta sexdens ASBM2 | ecosystem: Host-associated > Fungi > Mycelium > Unclassified ... | reverse complement strand
GTGTGTGTGTGTGTGTGTGTGTGTGTGTGTGTGTGTGTGTAATAATAACTATCTTTTGATATCATATATTTTTGCGTTTTAAGTCTGTTAAAATCAAAGCCGCGGTTTAAAGATATTAGCTTATATTAATATCTATGATTTTCTCTCGCGTTAAAGCATGTCTTCGTGCCCAAAATCGAAACATTTTCTTGATCAAAGCTAGTTTCCTTTGTGAAGGTGCCAAGTCGAAACTGCTACACTTTCGAATTTAAGAAGTAATAATTTGCGTAAACAATCCGACATGATATAGATTTCTAGAAAACCCAGAAAATATAAGACAATTAAGAGAAATAATCCTGTTTTCAATCAAAGCGGATTTTATTGTTAATGTTTTGCAAATTTTTGCAAATACACTTTTTCAGTTTTATAAACTGTGCACTGATTCGGTTTATCGGACATAAAATGCAATCACAAACTGAAGCTGGAATAATAACATTTCAAATTATCATAGATTGATCGTCAATTTTAATAATGATGTTAATAAGCATTTTAAAAACTTGTAAATATATTACTTAGTTTGAAAAATATTATCTCAGCTAAGATTCGCTTTGATCGAAAAATAATATAAATAGGATTATTCTTACTTGATTTACATATATTCTTGTCTAATTTTGAATTATAATTGTCGATGTAGAAGCTATTTTAATGTGTTTATTTGCGCAATGGCACCCATAATAAATTTTACTCATAATAAATTATATTGTCGAATATACAATAAGTAAATCAATAAATAATTTTAATTTTGCTCTCAACGATCAAGATGACAAAAATTAAGGTTATTGATTGATTCACTCATATTATCACTAAAATTATCAACTTAGTCACGAGACGAAGTGCAATCGATGTCGAATAAAGCGTGCGAGCGTGCTAAATGTATTGCAGCCGTGGCGCGACTTGAGATCGATTAGGGACGCTTCTCCTGCGGCGCAGCAAAGGACGAGGAGCCAAAGGGTCTCCCTGATGCATATATATATATATAGGTAATCTTTTTATTTCTCGGCGAATCACCAGCGCGCCAGAAGGAACTCATGACCTTGCCGCCCACAATTCCGTCGACTGTCAGAACTGTCAGTGTTTCGCAGGTGTAGTCGTATTGCTCGTTTCATTCTGTATTTCCATCGTCGTTGTCGTTGTTATGTTCGCTATTTTACTCATGGTGGACTGCTTTCTTGACTTTCTGTCGCATCCCGTTGCTTAAGTCATTTCAAAATAATCTTGAAATGAAAAGCAAAAGGTGGCGCCGAGAATGTTAGATTGAAAATATATTCTGCCACTCGCAATCAGATTTATTTCGCAAAAAAATCACTATAAAAAGTTTCTCCAATTTGCTACATTTTTCATATTGCTACAACAAATTCAAAAAACAAAGTTTTCTAGAAAATAAGTTTGAATATTTTGAATTATTAAAATTTTGTAATATTAATTTTAATATACAATTTTAATATAATAACTATAATATATATAAATAATTTATATAAAAGTACGTTCTTTTTTTCTTTATGTTGCGCTCTTTTTTCTGAAAGTAATTAAAAAATGATAATTTTTGAGTTGTGCAAATATCGTTGTAACGAATGAACAATATCTATTTTATTTTATTTAAAATGATTTAATTTTTAACTTTAAAGTGTTTATACGTCACATATCGTACTTTATGTTATTACGTGAAACGACTTGTGAGCGCAGTAAGACGGCGTTCATTTAACGCGTATTCAGATCTGGTCGCAGTTTGTGCGGTCGACGTGACACACACGTGTTGTGCACGCTGCGCATTAGACGAATTACAGGTCGAGATCCGGTGGTTCGTTAACGAGATAAAGCATTCCATCCAGCAGCTCGTTGTCAACCGTAGAAAGCAGTTGCTATCCGACACTCGTCGTAGTGTTATTCTTTTATGAGTCACGCCATCAGAATTATGAGACCGCTAGTTCGGCGAAGTTAAAAGAATGTATATCAACGTTATTAAATTACATATATATTGGAAATTGGCGAGACGTGATTACGGGGAAAATATAATCTCTTTGTACACACATTTTTATCTGAGGAGAGGAAATGGCAAAGTACATAATTCAACAGACTTGAACAGACACATTTTTCTAGTATCTGAATTCTCTGTGGTTGGAATTGCAAAAAATCTGAGACGAGCATTCGAAATTAAGACGCGATTTAAGATGAAACGACTTTGCCTTGCGTTATCCCTTCTGTTGTAAAATATACGATTAAGAGATATAATCCCTTTCATTTCTATGGTCGTCGAGCAGGTCGCAATTCTGTTGCACATTGCATGGATACATTTTTCAAGATGCTTACAATAATCTTTAATCGGGGATCAGCCTTCGTAAGGTGGACTGTATCTTTCCGGCTTTTATCGCCACTTCGGCGACCAGGCTCCGTAATATCATTAAATGAGGTCCAGTCTCTCGGGTTCGCGGCAACAGCTACGTAATCGTCAGTATCACGAAATGGCTCGCTTAATGTCGGATTTGAGGTAGCCAGTTTCATTAAATGCCCTACATCCGCCTTCGCACCAGTTCTTGACTTGTTCCCGATACTATCTGACCGCGTTCCTTCTTCGGTTTTTAATAAACGGTCTTGTCCAGTAATCATCATTTCCATCATTCGTTCACAAAGTTATCCCGTCAGAGAACTGCACTTGATGAATTTTTATTAATTTCTCTTAACAATTTCTCACTTTAACATTTTCTCTCTTTTAATTTTAATTATACTGAAATTATTTATAAAAATTGCAATAATAGTTACACAAAAATGACGATTTTTCTGAAGTCTCTAAAAATTTATAGATACAGATTTGAAAGTAATTTTGTTGGACTATTAAAATAATTATGTAGAATGTTCAAATTGATTGCTAAAATGTAATTTTTTACAACACTGCTCATCTATTTTAGATATTTTAGCAAAATCCTTTCCGTCTAATCATACTAATCCATTTCTATCTCCGATGCAGATTAATTCTCAGTTTAATTTACTCTTTATCTTTTTCTAATTTTTTATAGCTAGAGAAAAAGATACAGAGTTAAATCAAGATTAAAGTCAATCTACGTTGGTGTAAACAGACATAAGTATTAAGTGACGATTTCTCATTGCACGTTTAACTCACAATTAGATTCCTTCATTCACTTCGTAAACAATAAGAAATTTTTAAGAATCGCTCTTGCTAATTTGGCGCAAACAGTAGTCACTTTTGGGCAAAAGGTACAAGTATCGAATTCTTCGAAATACGATAGCGTGAGGTGGCAATTTTAAGAATACTCCGAAAGCGCCGCGTCAGTAAAAGGTTTTCCTGGCGGAATCAAAGGTATGCTTTGAAAACGGATAAGTTTCGACCGGCATTTTCGGCACGGGTTTCTCGTAGCTCGTGCTAATCCAAGACATCGCCGGCGCGTCGCGACGAGGAATTGTGAGATCTCGAGAACAAACATGCAACAAAAGCTGCCTCTTTTCTATCTGGTGGACTGTTTGTTCTCTCTCGCTTGTCCGTCTAAAATCCACATAATTACTGTGAGAACTCAGCGCCGAGAGCCACCGCGCAGCGGTCCACGAGGTTGGTAAGAAAGGGAGAAAGATTCGAGGACTATGCCCTCAAAGGGATACGTTTGCTTAGGTGGTGGTCGATCTTTTGTTTCTGTATCTTGTCTTGGCGCGAAAGAAGGGTTGCCATCTTCCCTCCCGTTGGAGTGGAGCCACTCGGAATGGGAGCCTCGTCGACTCCGTCGTCGCCTGGGATGGCGCACGGCTGTGTGAACGGAATGTAACTCTTCTTCTTGTATGGCGTGTCGCGGGCCGGTATGGTCAAATATTGAGGAACATGTGAACGGTAAATAATCAGAAGGTAGGAGGAGTTAAGTCCAACGATCTCTGCCCGATATTTACTTCAATTTAACGTCTATAGATGAGAATTTGTTTCCACGAACGATCGTGCGGATGCATTTCTATTTACTACTCATAAATGAAGCATCCAGTGAAGACGGATGTATACATGCTGGATGTTCCTCTACCAGTATTTCCTTTCTTGGCTCACCTTCGGCAAACCGTAGGGATTCAGCGCGCAATCTCATCTTGCGTTTTATCGTCTTGCAGACGTCTTTCAACGCCTTGGAAAGGTGTGTACACGTGACGTTCAACAGACGAGCGATTCTCTCTTTTTTATCGCACATGATCCGCCCTGGACGTTGGGGCTTGTCAAAGACTGTCAGAAACTTATGAGATGTCGAGAATCGAATGATAATCTAAAACGTTACGGTAATCTATGATAATATCGGAAATCTATTTGCAGCCAACGTTCTACGTTGATCTACGTGAACCGTAACGGATCCATCTTGAGAAAAAGATCAAATAGGCGAAACATAATAAAGCTGCGTCTCGTAAAGTCGTCACTTGAATCATCTCCGAGGTCAAAGAGACATCGCTATCTTTCCGACGAGACGGTTCACACATCCAATGTCGACAATGCAAAATTTCTATGAGAAACTCTTTTATTTTCATGAGAGATAAATTCTCATTGATCATATAAATTGATTATATAAAGAGTTAGGTCTTTATAAAATAAAATCGAGTGAACCATATCTCGTTTTAAAAAGTTAATTTAATTTAATTTAATTTATCTGATATTTTTAATTATATTTTTGACATTTAATTTAATTTGATTTATCTAATATTTTTCCTAACGATTAATTATATCTTTGAATATATTTTAATATTTATTTTTTAGATCAATTTTGAATCCGTTATTAAGACATTGCATTCGTGCAAGTTATGTCATTTAAATAGCGCAGATATCATCGCAAGAAATATATCTGATAAGAGAGAGATCATTGACTTTGATCGAATATTTATTATTCGGTGTATGCAATTATGGAATCCAGCTAATATGACATTATTTTCAGATTCGATTTAATCTTAACCTTTAATGACATGCGATGAATAAAAAATAGAGAATAAACTCTATATTTAACTTGCATATTAAAAATACCAGATAGAAACAATCAAAAACGAGCAAGTTGAGTGTTAGAATAACAAAACCTTAATTTTTTATTAAATATTTAAGAGAATATACAAAAATAAAAACGTTTTGACTAACACAGAATCTTCAGTTCAAAAATTGTTAATAAGAAAAAATAAAATAGCGTAATTACACATATTAAAATTAATGTTCAAACGTAAGTCAAAACTAGACTAATAATTCATTAATTTAACGTAGATATTAAATTGTAAAATGTAAATTCTATTGAACATACGATAATTTTCCGATTCTTTATTACACATAGATCGTTCGTGTCTGGGATTAATTTTCATCACTTTTCAAATATCTTAATAATAAAAATTATTAAGAGATTCTTACATGTATCTTTGATATCTTTAGAAAATATTTATTGTGTATTTAAAAAAAATTATATATAGTGTTATATATAATGTTATAATTAAGCTAGTAGATATTTTAAAGAAAAGAAACGTGAATGACTCAATCATATGTATTAAGGATTAATCTTTGAAATGTTGGACAATTTCATCCCGTGAAATTTGCGTCACGGATCTGCTTACGCATTTCTTCACGCCTGTCCGCGCGAATGGATCTGTATTAATAAAAAAAATAATAAATAGAAACCTCATCCTTACATGCACGTGTCGATTGAAGGTGCCGCCTCCGAGTTTTATTGTCCGCGTTATGGTACTGGGCAATATAACAGAACTGTTAACAATAACGATACTTGTGTATTTCTAACTGCTCGCGCATTGATTTATTTCGAGAGACAAGTCGTTTAGTAATGCATCATCGGCGTCAAACATATTGATGTGGATGCAAATGTACCAGGTGGCATGTGACATATTCAATCAGAGCCAGTTTACGACGCGCCGTGCCCTGTATTAACGTATTCGCCATTCGATGCGCTCTCTTGGAGCGCCAGAGTTGATAAAGCAGCAACTCATTTGTAACCCGGGCTTACGGACGACTTTATGGTTTACGGTCGGTATGGAAATGCTCCGGTATTGATGCATGACATACTATTGTAACATGTTCGTAAAACGGATGCAAATATACAGGCGTTGCTAAATGCTTTCAATCACACGTTACAACCGTTAGAACCTGCGTTCAAGACAAGATTCCAATATGTTTTATACGCAAAAAACACATGAATTTCTACTAGCGAACGTTGTGCGAGCACAAAACAAGCAGATTGATATAAACGGAGACACGTTATATAATTTTTCGAATAAGAGCTATCCGTAACGTAATCTGCTATCTAGAAAGAGAAACCCTACTAGATTCGAAATTTCCAATCCTAGTAACAGAGTTACGCACTATTGACGGGAAGAAAGAGAATTATTGCCTGTTAGTAGCAACGGTTGCAATTGCTACCAACAAGGTGCGATTTGTGTGTCGCCAATACGGGTTCTCAGATGCCCGCCTACAACCATTTCTTCGCGATGGTAGGCCGTAGTTAGATACAATCTACGAATCAATTCGTGGGCCGTTTCTTGTCTGCGACATGCACCTAGAGAATGATTCTGCACCACCGTTGTTCTATTGACGTTTATTTATACTCGAGGTTGAATGATAAAATCCTGCTGCCGAATTTTTTTATCGGGAGATGTTGAAATTCTGAATACAATCTAACTGTTGGATTGAAAAATGCCGCACGAGATTGCACGTTGATTTAATTTGTTATTCGTATTGTGGAGCATATTTTTTTATATTGAAATGTAATTTATATATATAAAAAAATGTAAATTTTAATAAATATTTATTTGAATGATACTAATGGAATATTTACTAAATGTAAATATACATTTATTTACAAGAAGTATTAATATGATTTAACTATCTTTTTTTACTGAGTAAATATTTTTTGTAATTGAATATTAAATTAGTAGTTGAAAAATATGTATTAAGATTTTTAGTAAATTTTTTCTCAATTTAATAGTAAATGTAGCTATCTTAAAAATCGTCTTATAAATATTATTTAAAGATGTATAACAAATTTATACGAAAATAAGTATTTTATCTGTGGGGTCGTCTTATTGATTAAAATTTTCAGGCATAATTCAAGCAGTATAAGAAAAACCATTAATGCATTAGGTGGCGAGAAGGTGAATGAGAATAAACGAAGTGAGAAACATTTAGAAGGAGCGGCTTCTTTACATTAAAACCCACTCTCGGCATTTATCATCACTATAGCCGCTCTAATCCCTCGATTAAGCTTCAACGCGATGAAACTGGATTGCCGAGATATATTCACTGGAATTTCTGCCTTCTTGCCGATTTAATCTATGTTGCGTTACATCTATTGCGATGTAAAGCAAGAAGCGATCAGCGGCCTAATGAAAAAAAAGACACATTGAAATTAATCACTTGTCAGATTATCGCAAACTTGAAGGGAGTACGAGCGGTTTCATGACGTTATATAACGTTTCTTACACGAACCGATTATAAAAATTATTGCGACGACATGTTCAAGTGCTTTTCTTCTGACAAATTGAGCGCGTACGATATACACATTTCACGCGTGATGTATTTCTTCGTTAACGGTTTTGTTACTGTTACAAAGCGTCACCTTATATTCCGCAAGAGAGACACGTATAACGACTATAATTAATATTTCTTTTAATTATAGTCACTCGCATCCCCGTGCGCAATTACTCAGTAAGGAATTCTCATTTTGATGCTATAAAACAGGTTCAAAAGTATGGCGTTTCACTTACGATAATTGCGAATAATAATAAATAATACGGTGGCGAGTTAATATCATATAGCATAAACGATTTTCCTCATAATGCGCGACTACGGACGCGACGTACCTAATGATATGGTAAAAACTTAACGATAGTCCGCGTGATAAGATTACTAAGATACCGATCTTTGCGAAATCGCGGTGCATGTAGAATTAAAGTTCCTGCTATTTGATGTCGCGCATGACCCCGTAGATTTTTTTAACTGACAGACTCGCGTCTGTCTGTTCCAAAGGTCTTCTTTGAAAAGTAACATCATTATAAAAGAACATCGTTATAATAATTGAAGAGAAAGTGAAGGATAGCGCCGCGCATTATCATTCCCCCCCGTCAACTGATTGTTTAGATAATATTTTTTTCATCGATTCTACTTAAAGTTCAGCCCTTATTCACTTAAAATTTATTTTCACCTTTTAGATTCAACGTAACGTGTAATTCTTTTGTTTTTATAGGTCACTGACTAAAGGAGAAATAAAAATGTAGGTAAATAACTTTCGAATGGAATCGCGACGAGATCCATTTTGATGAGACGTTCCATTACACACCGAAATAACAAATCGCCATGATAAAAAGGCATGAAATCAATTGGAGACGACGCAGAAATAACAAGGGTGCCGGTCGCTAATGTCGCAGGCTCGTAGAGACTCTGATGTACCGATGCGATTTATCACTGTAAAACGGCCCAATGGGTGTTAGCTGTCAGGTCGGTCGACCGCCGATTTGTCAACCGGTGGCTGGCACTATGCGCGAGCTTTGACTAGCTTTGTCGCGGTGAATCGCAATGGTCAACCGATGCCGGTAGCGATGGCATCTCGACTTCGCACTAATGCGACCGTCAGAATGACACGCTCGAGAGTGCATAAAAGCGCAGATCGTATATCAAAGAGGCTCCTCTGTTCGTCTTAATCTTTTATAGCTCGTGCCGTTTTAGTTGCAGTTTTGCTTGAGTAGAATTCCTATCTCGAAAGAATTCCTAGCGGTTTCTGTGATTTTTTTATGGCGCAATATTAATCATCGTTTAAAAAGCAGAAAATAGTACAATCACTATAGTAAATACACTGGAAAAAATTTATTAAAGCTTACATATTTTTTTAAATAGTAAACATTTACTTACAAATAAATATTTACTCAATAAGAAAATGATAGTCAAATCATTTTTTGTATCAAATAAATATACGTTTACATTTAGTTACTTATTTATTAAAATTGAGTATTTTTTCAGTGTCATACATGCGAATTAAGATAAATTTTAATTATCTTTTCGTGTTATAATATTGTCTAGAGAGAATTAAGTTTTTCTTAATTATGATAATTCATGATATTGCAATAATGCAAATACAGTGGATTACATATGCAAAATGATATTTCTTGAATAATAAAGACATAGAGACAGATTTTAATAGATTCCGATCAAAGATTTACGTTAATTACTTGCTTCTAGTAGCCCAATACTTTATCATATTATTAGTTACTTCTATTAAGGACAAAATATTTCCGAGTCATTTATAGTTAAGATTCAATTACTATTCTATCGTATATGAATGGACTGAAGGAATTTACTGCTAAAATTTTATCTGATCATTTATATTATCGGTACAGTGTATATGTAGATCGATTTAATCGCTTCATAATATTCATTGACTCGGTATCTCCTGTTACAAGTATTTTGTACGAATTGGAACGCCCATCTTGGTTATAACTCACGCAACTGGTATTAACTCTTTGCTGTTCTGCCTTGAACTCGTCATATTTCATCTGCGCGAAATATCATAAATTATTAGCCATATTTTTGCGTCGAATTATAACGTTTCATAATAATAAAACGATTCATTTATATGAATTCCATATAACCATAATTGCATACACAAATTATGAATAATAATACACAATAATTGGACACGTAAACTTCTTAATTTGTAAATCGCTGCACGTTTAGGTTTACAATGATAAATGGAATTCCGTTTATAAATGCGGAACTTTGTGCACGCTACTTTCTCAACGCGCTCGCTCGTCTCGTCGAAGGAAGAAATTACGGTCTTTACGGTAAATCCGTAAACGGGGAGCTTTTACATTCCGGCGACTGGTTGGTATGCCATCGGCGCGGACCCTCACAAATTTGCAGTCTCTTTACTGCGTAATGACATTACGCTGTTACGGCGTCCTCGTGTTTTCACCCTAGTTTATGCATTTATGCACAAGGGGGAGGAGGAGGAGGCGGATGGCGAGAAGGATAGGAGGCGGAGGTGAGAGACGCATCTCTCGGAAACGGGCAGGTAGGGATAATGAGAGGGCGGCCGATGGTGCCGGTTTAATCATCTCGCGAAACACCTAACGGCTGTTACTCACGACGTCGTTGACTACGACCGCAGTCGTCGAGGATTCCTGAATCTACTCAATGAGGTATGTCTCCCGGCATGAATCACCCTTGCCTCGTAAGTTACTTATAGCGCACTTTTTCGATCACGACAACGATCGACAGCCTCGAGCGAAATCGCATGTAGACAATGGTCCGTATTCACATCTCACTTTCATTGATAAATGCGTGCATTTAATTCTCAATTTTTATTAGAATGTAGATGGTACATGTAGAATATAATATATGCTAAACAAGCGCACTTTTTATCAATAAAAGTAAGATCAATAAGTCAAAAGTGTTATCAATTTTAGACACAGGATAATCTTGGAACCTGAGAATTTTGCTTTTTATTCTTTCTCCCTCCATTTAATATTTAATCTTACGATGATGGCTCGTAGATGAATTATAGAGAATATATGAGAAAAATGTTTTATATGAATAACGATAATTTGGTTGATATATAAAGTACAAAAACTTCCTTATTTTTTGTAATTAAAAAATTGTATTACTCCAATCGAAATTTGATTGAAATTAATTTAACCAAATTTTATGTAGGGCATTCAAGCTGGTTGTTAGAATGTCAAAATTTTGCAGCATTACTCATCATTTGAATTTTCTGCATAATTCTTTAATGATCCAACAAAATGATTTCCAGATCTGCATCTTGCTAAATTTTTAAGATACTTCAACAAAATCGGTTTTTCCAT
>Ga0157364_1008155_pt1 | contig 10845 bp, 3 predicted proteins | sample AttsexASBM2_FD_111476 | JGI IMG/M metagenome (GOLD analysis project Ga0157364, IMG submission 111476) | Fungus gardens microbial communities from leaf cutter ant in Ribeirão Preto, State of São Paulo, Brazil - Atta sexdens ASBM2 | ecosystem: Host-associated > Fungi > Mycelium > Unclassified ... | reverse complement strand
TTGGGTTGTCCGGAAAGTTCGTGCCGCAAAAGATTTAAATTTAATAAATGAAATTAAAAATTTAAATCTTCTGCGTTTCAATTTTCCTTCAAAATCGGCACGAACTTTCCGGACAACCCAATACTATAGTAATATTCTTTTATTTTTATTATTACTTCATTAAATCTTATTTTTGGAATAAAAACTATATTTGTTGTATGTATATAAGCGCGTAAAAACTCTTATTATACTAATAACAAAGTTTTTTTACTTTTATTAAATTATGTCAGTCTTCGCGGAATTACGTATGGTTATAGATGTTATTCGTGCACTTACATTTTTAATGTCAAAAACTTGCTTCATTAATCAATTTTATGTCTATTTTATAATTTGATTTCGTAAAATTTAATTTTATATAAAAATTTACAGTATATAATCCAACAGCATTAGAAACTTTGTATTATTTATGTTTGTAAATCACTTTGTAATCATTTTAAGAATTATACATATTATAGATTGAAATAAACTCCTGAATATTTAAACGCACGTTGTAAATATATATCATAGGTTTTTTAGATTAATTTAGATTCACAAGTATTCTGCACGTTTACCAATATTCATTTAATTTATAAATTAAAAATGCGATTATTTATTGTATGTAAATATTACACATACTTGATATGTGCATTAAATTATACATGGATGACTTCTTGCTGCCAAATTTGTTTATTTTATTGTACAGTAATGCTCACATTCGTGTTGAAAACGTATAGGAAATATATTTGAATTATGCGACACTAGATTTTGCATTTTGTCACGACAATAAGTATTGAATAATTGCTGGAGAGAGTAATTCATTTTCGACCGGCGATGACGCTCAATCATCGATATGCCTGCGATCGCGTCGGTATCCGCCCTCGATTTGGATCACTCGCGTACTAGTGATGAAATTTATGGCACATCCGCCGTACTTCGATGCATTTTCCACAAATGTCGGAGATAAACGGCGCGCGAGTTCGCCGTGAAGGAAGGAGGGATTTAGAGGGTGAGAGTTATATGAGGTAAAAGGGTTGTTAGAAGATGGTGTTCGTGCGCGTGAAGGGTTGCATCAGATGAAATAACAATCCCCGACGCGTCCCTAAGTCTGCAACGGGTGGGTAAGATTAACTGACTCGCGTGAAAATTTATGGCGTTGCCGCTTTTCAGTGTGCGAGAAAAATGAGCTCGTTGCTCGTGAGAGAGGGACGATTAACCGAGAGTAGAGAGAGTGGAGAGAAGGGAAGATACACAAATAGCCAGAAGTAAAGATTCGCAGTGTTGTTTTATTTGTTGTGAGATGTAAAAGAAATCACAATTATTCGATTTGTATAAAAGTTTTTGTACGACTTGACTGTAATTTGAAAGCGCGACATATTGCGATATACATATGGTAATAACTAATAAGTTTGCGTTATACATGTACAGTGTAACATATAGGTACATTTAAAATGAACAAACTAAATGCAAATTGCAACGTGAAAAACAACATTCTATTATGTTTTATAACGTATGTTATTGCATGTCAATGTGTAAAAAACGAGAACCTATTTTCTGTTGAAAAATTTTGCAGCTGTTACACGTGCTTGGCTGTGTAAAAGAAATTCCCTTTTGGTTTGGTTCAATATATTGATATTGTTCACATGGGTACACAATATGCAAGTAATGTTTTTATTGATCGCAATAAGAGTACAGATATATGAGGGACGTGTAAAGTTTATATCGTCGTTTTAATGAAAATTCCTCACAATTTTACTTTTATCGGCAGAATTTAGGCATTGGCATTTTAGTATCTGTTAGCGAAGGTGTTTATCTTTTATACATTGTAATCAGTCGTAACATTGCTTTAAAATAACTAAGATTCTTGTAATTATTGAAGCAGATTCTTTAAAAATATTAAAATTGATTTTTTTAATTATTTTTTATCACTTTTGTATACGTAATTACTGTTATTTTCTAAATCTCTTTATGCAAATTAAAATATTAAAAAATTTGTTTCTTTTTTTGTGTAATTAAAATGCCTATTTTTTCAGAACAAATTATATTATGATAACTGTATAGGTATACAAGACAAATATTTAAATTTGAATGTATTATTATCTGAATGTATTAAAAATTCAAATCTAAGCATTTCTGAAGCAGTATATAATTTTTTGACGACATGTCTCGTATATGAACACATCGGTAAAAATGTTTGCTGAACTCGGCTGTCTGAATATTTCAGCAAGAAATATCTAGAAGAGCCGTATAGGAAGAAGGGTTTGAAACGATGAGAGAGGAGGATCGTATTAGATGAGGTTTTTCGTAGCAAGTCGAGGCTTGAACGCATATATTGACGCGCCAGCTTTAAGCAGTTCGCAAATATTTTTCGTGGCCAGTCAAACTCATATGACAGAATATCATGCAGACATTTCTGCAAGATGTTCCGTCGAGTTGTCATCAGATTGCAATATCATATATCGTTCCTTTACTTTAAAAGTGACACAACTCAAAAACAGAAAAGGAAGAAAAAACTAATTTTAATTTGATAGAAAATTATATTATTGATCAATCAAACAATATTGCGGCAAAAGAATATATACTCTTAACATGATCAAATGCGATTTTTCATAATCTTTGAAAGATTATTTTTTTTATTTGTGACGATTTTAACAATTTTTTAACGGCATTTTTTAAACTGTAGTGTTTTGACAATTTTTTATAGAATTAAGTTAATTTTTTTACTATAATAGAGTGTTTACCTAACTCATTATAATAATTGAAAATCTCATTTTCAAATAAAGGAGCGAGTAGTTTTCCAAATTGAAATTTTTGTTTTGCTAAAGTTTATTCTATAGCATAATTACAAAATTACAAAATGATCAAACGTTTAATATTTATCCCCGTGATTATGAGTTTAAATTATAAAAGATTGAGAAATAAAGTTAATTAAGTTCTTTGTTATATTATTCGCATGTAACGTATTTCTAAAGTTTTATAATTACATTATCATGAAATTTGCTTAATAAAAATAATTGGTTTTAAATATAAACTTTTTTTTAATAAATATATCGTCTCAAACACACATACACACACATACGATTTTAAAAATCACGAGTAGCTATATTTATTAGTTAAGAATCATTTAACATGTAAATTTATTAAATTAATAAAAATTTTATTAATTTTTTGCATAAGTAAAGTTGTTAATAAATTTATTCGAATATATGCTTGAGAAAGGTAAAGTTTCAAAATACTGTATATATTCGCGTGGTTCTATCAGTCTTTACGATAGGCAAATGCGCATGTTCATGTATTCACACGTGTACATGAGCAAGCAACCTGCATATATAAGTAATTTGCTGAGAAGCTCAGACGATAAACTCTCAAATTCTACTAGCGGACTAGCAAAAATGTATAAAATAAGAAGTGAGTCAAATATTAAAGTTTCCTTCCTTTCTAATAGTTTAATTTTTTAGTTTTTTTAATTAATATTTAAAATTATTCGAAATTAAGAATCGTTGCACGCATTATTAATTAATATTTTCATTATTGCAAAGTAATTGAGACAAATACTTTTTTATATTTCTTATAAGCATATAATATTTCATTTCACTTTCTTTTTCATTATAATCGATGCCAAAGAAAAGTTTCATATTGCTCTTTCAATCTTGATTATTTTATCTTGAGAACATGCTCCTCTATTATAAGAGGAGCACATTTCGGCATTTGTCTTACATTTTTATATCTTTTATAGGAATTTCTACAAATTTTATTACATTAATATTATTACGTCAGTAATAAACTATATGATACTATGAAAATTTATATGATAAAAAGTCCATTGACTATTTCAATAAGCTATATACATTAGAAGAAGAAATAGAAATTATAATGATATCAAAATAATTTATCGAATAATTATGAACATATTTCCGCAGTTTGTAACGTTACTAATTACGTGATTATTTATTATCATGGTATTATATTGCGCAAATAAGGTCATCAGGTGGAATACATTTGGTCGAGATAACCACGACAGCTAACATATATGAATAATGAATATTCAAATTTTAATGATAACTTTAATTTGTGGAGATAACATTGTCTATATATTTACAGCCTATTACAAATATTCTACGTAGTTTTTGTAACTTCAATTTACAATAAAAATAAATTCCTTTTCGTAAAGATACTTTTAAAAAATTCACGAATTTCAAAAATTGAAAATATGTTCCCAATGTTATAATCGTTTTATTTTTAAATCGAATTTAGCGATTACTGATACGTAATTGCAGCATTGAATTGTAACATTGAAAATTAAAGGATTCTGCCGCAAGCGAGTTTAACGAGATCCAATTTCGGAAACTTTATCATGTACAAAGTAATAAGACCAAAATTTTCTATGTACGTGTAAAATTTAATGACTGCGAAGGAACTTTTCGGAAAATCTCATTCACGAACTTTCCAAAGTTTTCTTCGTGATACTATTTCAATGTATGACGCACTTGATACATATATTCGTATATGGGTAAACGCAATATTTGTAGATTTCGAGAAAACGCGACGTTTCGCAGCGTGCCGGAGCTAATTGCGAAAAACGCATGGGAATCGAAAGTCGGGCAAGCCTCTCGTATTTTCCGCGTTATCCGGTTTTCGCATGTTTTCTCCTGTCGTGTCGCATACACATGGAAATTCGGACGCACGCTCTGCGGATGGAAATCGTTGGGAAGGCATTTACATGCGCGAATTTCATCGCGCCTCGTAACCCTTCCCTACGTTTGCCTTTGACAGTATGCGTTTTTTTTTTGGTTCTCGTCATTGCGATTTCATCGTGGAAAAAAACATTTGTCAATCCGACAAGCGTTGCCAATGGATTATTGGTAAAATATTTTGGAATGTAAACTATTGTTTTTAAGCAAAATTCAGAAACACGAGTTAACGAGTGATATAAATTTCTATTTACATATTGTAATGTTTATTTTTTATTTTTTAATTTATTATCTACAAGACGAACGTATTATAACATATCTCATTTTAAGAAATAATTACTTGCAGCTTGTAGATCAATGGAATTAATATCAAATATTGTATATGAAATAATGCAATATTTTTTTAGTTAGATTATTGAAAGAATATTAATCACTGTGAGATTATTATGACTGATAATGTAATTATAATTTATTATTATTTATTTAATTATTTGAAAATATTACGTTGTCTCATATTTAATATCATAATTATCTCCGATTTATTCCGTATATTCCGTATATTCTTTTAATAAAATATTAATGAAAGAGATTATTTTTATTAACGGTAGTCGATTAAGCTTATTGATTTAGTTGAATTCCCATGTATTTATAATTATATTTATAATATCATGCCGTGAAGAGGGATAATAAAGAGAATATTTAATTATGAAATTATTTATTAACAAGCTGCATAAGAATATAAAAGAGGAAAATGTATAACATCTAATATAATATGGTTCAATTAAGAGATTCGATTTTAATTTCGGAAAGATACTTTTTTATGTATTTGAAATTTTGTTTTCTGTAACTTTTTAATCTTAATATTTAATACTTAGTGTTTATAACTCCGTGTTCCTTAATTGAAGCAAGTGAATTTTCGCTTATTTAAACACGAGGATGTTGTTGCTTTATTAAATTAGGGTTATAGTAAAATTCAATTTTTAATTAATTTTATGAACGCTGGTATTATACCGGCATATGACTATATCAAACATAAGTCTCCCCGAAAGCTGAAAGGTTCTTTTATTAAAACCTCATATCTGTCGAAATTACATTAAGAGTAGAAAGAAGTTTACCAGTGTAGGCAAGTTAAACGAATGGTAATTGGCTCTTCAGACGAACCAATTAATTAAGCTTTGTACATCGCCCGTACAAACTGCTTAATGACGCCTTTCAATCGGGGAATAGCCGATTAAATAAAGTACCGCTCTGGAAGCGTTAAAGGCCATGCTTATTAAATTTATCATCAAGCTGACAGTTACATTATATATTAGATACAAAATTTTTTCGATTATTTTATTAAAAAATATTTAAAGTAAATAATATTAAACGAGGAATGTCTTAGGATCATACATGTGAATATACAACTAATAAGGAATAAATGCTTTTAATGATCAAGCTGGATGCTTAAATAATTCGATGTGAATTTATATAATTTATTTTATATAATTAAAGCATTTTATGAAGAATAATACTTATGTAACATGTATATGTATTAATAATAGTTATATATCCTCGTATATGTCGATAAAAAAAAACCTAATGAGAGACACTGAATTTCTTAATTAATATTTCTCTTTTATTTATAAGTCAAAGCTGCAATTGGTGTTTAACTCTCTCAGAGAGAGATTCAAAGCTGATTTATATCACTAATTGCAATTCTCGCCACGATGTGTTATATCGACGTAAGATTCTCATATGTTCCATGGATGTCCCACAGTACGTGTCTTCCGAAACGACAAACCGTACGTGCGGGCGAATAATCGAGCCGGAATAATACGGTTATTGTGTTGGAGCGCAAGCGTATACCCACATTTTAGTAGCATTGTAGCGCTAATGACGGCGTACCACGTTTCGCAGATGAGGTATTTTTAAACAGTGAGAAATCGATTCTAATACAGCATTGCGCGCTGAATAGTCTTGGGATTACATTGACACGTATAAACAGACCGATGTCACGGCGACGGTGCTTCTAGTCAACGCGCTGCATTTACATGCAATGAGGAAGTTAGGGTAATTCTGCGAGTTAGGAAACTCCCTTTCGGGATTCTCATACCGTAGACTCTTCCGACAATATCGCGTTTGTAGCGTATCCATAGAAATTTTACTATATTGTTAAGGAAAGTGTTCAGCATAATGAGCAATGAGAGACCTATTTTGAAAAGCAATCAGCAGCGTCATCAAAGTTTGCAAGCAATTCTCAATGGAAGAAGAATTTATCGTCTTATTCATTTCTTTTAAAACGAGTTTAGTTTCGTACAAAGCGACAAAAATTCCACTATTCGATGGATTAAAAGTGACGTTTTATTTATGCGTGAGTTTGGATAAAAATTGAACATCGCGACATCGCTTTTGCGATGAGCAGTTTTATTTTTCCGTCGTCTATTAATTCTTGTGTCATTGTTGTATTATACTGCATGAAAGCACAATATTAGTCGTGCATTGATCACGGTCCCAATTTTCAGCACTTCTTCCAAACATAATCCTCTGGTGATATAAATCAATATAACGTCATGAATATTCTGCGTTGGACGCGTGTCCACGGTATTATAACTTCCAATCGACGTCAGGCCGCGTTACCGTAGACGCGCGCGTCGCCATTTCAGCAGTAAATCCTTCTACATCGTGTCCTAAAAGCCAAATCATATTACGGCGATGGGATATGATGGCATCGATCCGAGTCACTCAACTAACACTTTCACATTCCAGGATAAATAAATATGAACTCTATTATATTGAAATAAATTTATTGTCACACGTCAAGCAATTTCAGCGCCATGTTCGCGTACAGTAAATAACTGGATTATTGCGGTTTTTGCATTTAATCCATTTGTTCTCGCAGTGTTCGCATGTACTTTCAATATCAATATTGATTACACGTTATCACAATATATGATCATTTTTATAAAAAGAGAATGATATGAATATTGTCTCTTATTGAAAAACAACTTTAGCTTTTTAAACAAACTTTTGAGTTTTGAGTGTTATAATATTACGTCAGTGACCTTTTAATTTAAATAACTGAATTTAATCGTTAATGATTAACTCTTAATTTATAAAATTTAATTAATTCTCCCTTAGCATTACTTTTTTCACAACAGCAGATATCAACATCTTTATCGAGATATGTGAGATATTTATATTTCATCTTTATATGTAATGATTCTATAGTAGGACACAGCTTACGGATGGGCGAGTTGTACGCTCGAGAACATAAACTTCATTCTCGCGAATGTACGGACGTAGGCTTGAATACATGTACAGGAAGACCACGTAGTTGCGTAAATTCCGGTCATAAAGCCTGCCTAAATTGCGGGGTCTCGCGATTAATGCCCGATAACGATATCCGAATTCCACAACAGCCGCGACAACTCGGCGTACACGTATCACTGCTAGATAACTCGCATGACTGCCCACCGTCATGCTCGACATAGGCACACGACATAGGGAACTCGGAACTGATCTCTCTTTAAAGGTCGAGGATGCCGTAATTACAACGTGCCGATGTCTACCTTGCTCGTTGCAATAGAGCTCTACTCGTTTGCTGCATTTGCACGGTTTGTTGTTGGTGATAATCATTAGTTATGCAATGTGAAAAAAACTTTGAATGAGCCTAGTTTATATATAATTCTTCTAGAATTATTAAAAATAGATGTATAAAATTGCAAATTTTTTATTATACAACAAGTTAAGTGAATTGACGAATCATAATTTTAAAGAGTATTTCAGATCTCTAACTTCTTATGATCATAATTTAGAATTGATTTTTTTCTTAATAAAGTTACGACAAACAGCTTTTAAGTAATAAAAGATTGAAGAATTTTTTTGAAGAAAAATAAGATGAGGGAAAAAAGTAAAATTTTCATATGTTTAAAAATGACAAGTGAATTTTAACAAGTTTAAGAATTGAAAACTTACGATAAATGCGATAATGGCTATCCATGTTTTTGCTAAAAAAAGAAAAAAACATCTACTCTAATTTATTTAAAGAATTCAAATGAATGGAAGGCGATTTATTAGTTTTATAGATATATTTATTAAATTTGTTTGTCAAAGTATCATATTTCTTTTAAAAATTATTATATGGATTAACGAATAAGGGATTTCTGAATAATTTTAAAATAATTCCATTTGCATTCAATACGCTATCATCATTATTACTGAGATAGAAATTATGTTATCCTTTGCATTCGCAATCCAGATTGCGGAGTTAAAGACTCGTATTAAATGTGTTAGTGTGCATACAGTCGTTATGGATTCGTCGATTCACGTATGCTGCTGATATTACACCATTACAAAACTGCATCGAAGATAAACTCGAAATAATGGCGTAACGTACACGGCGAATATTCGTATCGTATCAACGGTTGTTACCGGGCTTTCCATATGCCCTGATATCCGTCAGTTAGCGAACTTTAATGTTCGATACGTGCATCATAAATGTGAGAGATTTTTGCAATATTTCAGTAACAAGTAACATTATATTACGATTTAATACGTCATTATGACAATAATTAATATACATCTCTTCGATAATTTTCTAACGTAATAATTTCGGAAAGCATCGCAGAAAATTAAAAACGTGATAAATGTTAAGGAGTTTTGTTGAATTATAAAGAAAATATAAGAATATTAAATATGGAGAATATTGATATTATTTGATATTAAATGTTATTAAAATAGTTTTTCCTCACATTTTAATGTTATTATATTGATTATGATATTGATTTTCAATGGACCAATTAAAGTGATAAATTTATAATATTTTTTTCAAATTTTGTCATTATTATTAGATTCATTCTCATAAAGCAAATCATTCCAGCAATATTACAGCAACATTGACAATGTTATAGCAATGTTGCTGCAAGCTTCTGTGCTCTATGAGCTGTATATTTATATACATAATACATTTAATATATATTCTATTTTAATGTGATGAGAAATGTATATATAAAGGAATATTGAAGAATGTGACAGTTCAATGTAACTTAATTCTATACATATAGCATATTTATTAGATATTGATTTATATTCAATTAAGTTTTACTTTACAATGTACATATGTATATTAACTTTCTCTTACAAATTAATATTATTTGACAATATAATTTAACGTTATTATAAAGTCTTCTCGCTCGATAAGAAAACTTAATTAAAGATGAGGACAGATTGAATGATACATTTTTCTTAGCATAACATATTATGTAATGTAACATATATAATCATGATGGAAGAAACCTAGATGCTTATTTTCGAGATAAATTTCGTACAATTCTGCGCAGATACTAAAGCAATGTAATCATATTCAAATAATAACAATAAACAATAACAATAAACATAATTTAGACGATACACTGTCAAAAAGACGAACATTGAAATTTGATGTAGTTTTCCACGCATTAAAAAATTTACATTGTCAATTGACGTAAGCACACATAATTAAGTAAAAACACAAAAATATGTAAGTAAAGAAATAAGGATGTGATGCCGATTCAAATTATCGGGAAGAAGTATCTGACATGTAATTTTTGACTAATTAGAAATGTGTGCAATAACACACCTGAATGGCTTCTTCTATCATGCATATAATCATGTATGTATTATAACAATTTAAACGTGAATAATGTTAACTTAATAAATACACTTTTATTAATGAAACTATGCGAGATATATCAAATAATTTCTTAAATATTAGGAAGGAATAATTAATGCTTTTGATCTGAACAATTTATACTGTAACAATATAAAAGAAGTTTATGTATAATATTAATTTAATTTGTTAAATTAAATATACAAAGAAGTTGAGATTTATCTTACACACATATATATATATATATATATATATATATATATATATATATACAATAGTTAAAAACTAGAATTTCGCTGATTAATGAACGAGGATAAAAAGGATTAATTAATAGAAAATATAGCAAATTAATATTTATGGATAGAATATTAATTTTTATAGAAAATCTTTTGGATCGAGTGTGTGTGTGTGTGTGTGTGTGTGTGTGTGTGTGTGTGTGTGTGTGTGTGTGTGTGTGTGTGTGTGTGTGTGTGTGTGTGTGTGTGTGTGTGTGTGTGTGTGTGTATTTTA
>Ga0157364_1008154_pt1 | contig 10845 bp, 12 predicted proteins | sample AttsexASBM2_FD_111476 | JGI IMG/M metagenome (GOLD analysis project Ga0157364, IMG submission 111476) | Fungus gardens microbial communities from leaf cutter ant in Ribeirão Preto, State of São Paulo, Brazil - Atta sexdens ASBM2 | ecosystem: Host-associated > Fungi > Mycelium > Unclassified ... | reverse complement strand
TGTTAAACAAAATTTTGCCTTTAGTAAAATAAACATATGGAGCTTTACTATTTATTTCATATTGACTACAAGAAAACCTATTTTCTTATACACATCTCCTACTCATCTAGTTATTCACCCACTCTTCTGATTTTATCAAAACACAGATGATAAATAAGAAATCTTAGCAGCCTTAGGAATTACTTTGATAGCTCAGGAGTTATCCAGTAAACTGTGGACAACTGTAAATAATGAATTAAATGAAATAATACATTGGCTCACCTATAGACAACTTGTTGTAGCAACTGCTGCTGAGAAGGTAATGATGTACACTCAGTAATGAACTTAAGAGTTACACTTGTTTAGCAGGTTTAACAAGAGAAATAGTCCATGCTATCAATAAATAACCCTACTTTAATGTCTATATATTCTCCATAAGTCCTATATGAGGACAATATACTATAGCTATATCTACTAATGTTATTATTCTAGTCTCTTTCATACTCTTTTTCTATAATATGTTATCATGATTACAAGTTTTGTCACATGATTCCATGACATCATATCATGGTCACATTTTTGCATTGTCTTTTCAACATGTAAAAGTAAAAGAAAGAAAAAGAAAAAGGATAAAATCAGGAAAAATAGTAAAAAAAAGAATAAAATAAAATATAAGCATACCATGACACAACTGTAAATGACTGGGAGTCAAATCCACAAGAAGTAGTACATATGATTAGATGATATACCAACTAAGTAAAATACAGTTCTGAAATTAAGTCTATGATAAAACTGAGAAGAATAATGTAATATAAGTTATGGTTCAAGTATATTAGATGTAATTCACATCTCATTATCTAAGATCCAGAAGAGCATCTCAGAAGTCCGGAAATAAGAAACCTTGTATTATCCAAGAATGTGGAAAGCAGACTAGAATAACCTTTAGCTTTAGCTTATGTGCTATACCTCTATAAGTCATACAAATTACATATTTTAGATTGAGGACTGGAAACTTAAAGGGTAGAAAACCACTAGAAGGTGATGAGGTGTATTATTGCTAACACTAAAAAATTAGTGCTAGTTTTAATTGATTTTTAGAATGACTACCACAGTATTGTTGTGGCAACCACTTATCACAATGACAAATAATAACACAAATAAGTAAATCTCTTAGATTGGATATAATGTGGGAATTTCACAAGAGAACTTGACAAGGAGTCTTTGCTAAATTAGAGTCCTATATATATACAACATGCCTGGTCTGTGCTACCAATAATTAAGCCTGCCCTATTGTCCATGCTTCAACCTCATGTTCACCTCATTTCCTACTCAAGACCACTATGTTGTATACATGTGCCCTGATGTCATCTTCCAGATCCTTCCACCATGTTCTAGGCCTATGATGGCATATCATGTGACCTGTCATGTGACTGCAGTGTCATGTGCCTCTTCATTGTCCAAAAGAAAAAGAAAAAAAAATCGATATAAAATCAGAAAAATAAAAGAAAAGAAAAATAAAATTGTTAGTGTTTAAGCATCCCATAACAAGTATAAACTACCAGATTATATACTAGTTAGTATATTTAGTGTAGTTATCTGGAAATATAACTGCTAAGCAAGTTACTCTAATTACTAGTGATTCTTAGATGTCAAGAGAGAAAAATCTATGGAGTTATCTTGGACCAGTGAGGATATCCAAGATGGAATGGATGGGTTTGATTCACACTGGAAGAGGCTGGAAGTACAGATAAGTAATAAGTGGTTATCTATGGGTTAGAACAGATGAGGTTAGAAACATGGAATATAACAAAGTGTTATCTAGCAGTCCATTAGACTGTTGACCAGTTGTGATCAATCAGTATCATAAAAATGGAAAATAAAAAAAAGAAATTTGTTTTCATAACATTATACCTTAGCTAACACTCTCTCAGACAAGATAGTCATATGAGTCTCCATTGTTTACTCTCTCTACTCTTCTTGCTCTCCTATCTCTATTAGTTTCTACAGTCCTAAATCCATTGAAAAATTTCTTGTAGTGTTCTATAGTAATAGTTAATAGATCTGTTACATTGTTTTTACTAGAAATATATACAAATATAAATTCCTCTATTTCTACTTTCTTCTTAATAAAATATAAAATAGTACCTTATATTAATATGCTTTGCTCTCTTATAACAATAGTAAGTCTTTATTATGTTAGTTGCTTTGTTATTGTTGATAAACAATGTAATGGGTTATTTTTGTAAAAGAGATGCTTTATCAAAGAAGAACAATAACTATATTATTTGTTGTACTGCTCTATATACTACCACATACTCTACTTCTGTCATTGATATTACAACTGTTTTTTTCCCTTTAGTCAACCAGAATACTGTAAGTAGATTAGTCTTACTTGAGGAGTTGTAAGTGTCTAAGAACTCCACATAATATTTGGATAATATATTCTACTATTATATTACTATTATATAACTATAGTACTACTATGGCAGACTAGACCACATGAATCAGAATAAGATAGAAGCAGTCACCAGTCTATTAGGAGCTAGTCTAGGTAATGACTAGCCTAGAAGTGTAACTAAGCCTCTATAAAGTGAATCCGGACTTACTGTATTGCTAATATCCCCTAATAGATACTAATACTCTTTCTACATAAAATATATGTCCATTAGTTGATTACCTTGTATTATAATTATTAACATAGTCAGAGTTGATGAAACCTATGGGTTAAAGACTTCTATTATAGTGATATATGATTCTATAGTTAATAGTATCTCTAATATATGTAATTATATACTTTATAGTCTTCCAATATAATTTCATAGTATTTAATACAAAATATTAAAAATTAAAAATTAAGTTTATAGTAAATAACAAATCCAATCAAGTGGCTATTTGTAGCTATATCAATGATTTCAGTACTTCAAAATATGGAATATTCTTCATTTTCATTTTCTCTTCTTCTATTTCTGGTCTATTATTTAATAAAAGTAGAATTTCAATGGAAAGTAGAATCAACCTTGGCTTGTACTTGAACATCCCAAACTTCTTAAGCATTGAGATTGTGTATGCTTTTTGTAAGATTCATATCCTCTTTGCTATATTTTTATCTTATTATTGTAAACTTTCCATTATTATATTTTATTCTAATAGTTGGTTTTATTATGTCTTTAGGACTTAGAGTTAAAGTTAAAAGAGTAAACTTTGGATTAGATTAATCACAAGAAAACTCAATGGAGTTCTTAGTATAATGCATCTATCTTTATATCTAATGATGGTCCATGCTTTACTATATTTAGTCTACTCTAAAGACCATATGTTAGTCATGAGGTTAACATATGTTATACACATTGTATAATATCATTGTTTCTCAAATCTTCCACTATGTTTCATGTGATTATGTGATTGTGTGACTGTGACTGTGACCATGTCATTTGATGTGACTTATATGTGACAGTATATGATTGTGACATCACTCTAACCCTAATCCTAGATTTCAAAATAAATTGAAAAGAAAATAAACATGAAAAAGTTAAAAAGAAACTTAAGTCTAATATCCACAAGTCTGACATTACCATTACCCTCCCTTCTACTCCCGGAGAAACTTGTGTCACTGCTCTTTCCCTTTCATCTTTGCTAATTCCTCTCCAACTTTTTTAGATACCCATTCTCGAATTTTCCATCGTCTCATCTATACAATATTTTTGTTGTATACTTCCCTGGCAATTCTCCCCTTCTGAAGCCCCTTTCTTCCACCCTATCCAGTTTTTTCTATCTTTTTACTTTTGTACTCATTCTCTCTTTAAACTCTACTACTACTTCTTTTGCATTCTTCAAATCCTTCTCCTTTTCCTAGCTATCATACTCTACTGTAAATCCCTTTCACTGTACTAACTCTTTTTATCTCCACTGGTTTTGCTTCTTCTACTTTTTGCCCCTTTGCTGGTTCTCTATACTTTACTACTCTACTTACATTCACCACTGGATGAATCCTCATAGAGTTCAGCAGTCTTAACCTCACTGCATTCTTTGATACTACTTCTTTTATCTCATAAGATTCTATATATCTTTCCATCAACCTTTTTACTGGTCTTTCTTTGAATACTAAGTCCTTTATGCTTAGCATTACTTTATTGCTCTTCTCCTACTCTTCTACTTCTCTTTGTTCTCTATCTGCTTGTCTCTTCATGTTCCCTTGCACTTTTTTAATGCTATTCCTGCTTTCTCTTGTACTCTCTTCATTCTTTCTGCAAATTCTGTTGCTTTCTCCACTTTTCCTTTTTTTCTGATGTCTGCCCCCATCCTTAACTCTCTACCATAGTTTTCTATGGACGGTGAAACCTTTGTTGCTGTATGAACTTTATTGTTCACTGCAAACTTTGCTATTACTAACCACTCTGGCCAATCCCTCTGCCTATATTCTGTAAAGAATCTCAAGTACTGTTTCAACTCTTGGTTCATTCATTCCATCTACCCATCTATTTGTGGGTGGAATACTATCAACAACCTTGTCTCTATTCCTAGTATCTTATTTAACTTCCTTGTCAACTCTGCCGCAAACTGTGGTTTTCTATTACTTATCACACTTTCTGGTAATCTATGTAACTTCCACACATTATTTCTAAACAATCTTACTAATCCTTTTGCTGTCATCCCTTTTGTTGTTGCCACAAAATGTACTATATTTGACAACTGATTACATACTACTAGTATCACATTCTTCCTAACTACTAACAACAACTTTGTGATAAAGTCTACTGCCAGGTGTGTCCACAGCTTTTCTGGTACCTCATTTATCATCAACTTCCCCACTAGTGCCTCTATCCTATTTTCCATCCTCTAATATGCATCACATCCTTCTATATATTTTCCTATGTTCTTTGTAACTCCTAGCCACTAGTAGTTCCTTGTAACCAATTCTGTCATCTTCTATCACTCTCTATGTCCTGCTACTGGTGTGTCATAATGAAGTCAGATTATTTCCACTCTCAATTCTTCATCCTTCAGCACATACACTTTTCCTTTCTTTAACACCAAATCTCCTTCAATTTCCCATTCATCGCCTCTCAACATTCTTACTCCTGCTTTCTTCATTTCTTCAACCACCCTTATTACTTCCTTATCTTTTCCTCTTGCTCTTTTTATTTTTTTTACTAGTATCATTTCTGGTCCTTCCACTACTACTTTCATTATTTCTCATATCCATTCTTCTTTTATCAATTTCTGGTTTTCATTATTGTTCTCCATTCTTATCTTCAAATCTGGCCTTCTACTTAGATTATCTACCTTTCCCATTTTTGTTTCTGGGACATGTTTCAAAGTGAAATTGAATCTTGACAAATATAATACTTATCTAGCTTGTTGTTGATTCAACTTCTGTGCTTTTATAAAATACTCCAAATTCTTATGATCTGTCCAGACCTTGAATTTGAACTTAGCATCTTCTAATAAATGTCTTCAATTTTCTAATCCTCTAATCACTGCCAAAATCTCCTTATCATATATCTCATAATTTCTTTCTGTTTCATTCAATGACTTTGATAAATACACTACTGGTCTCCATTTTCCATCATCACACTCCATGGATAAAACACCCCCTGTTATATAGTCTAACATATCCACTTCCATTCTCATCCTTTTATCCAAGTCTGGAGCTACTAAAATTGGTTCTGTTGTGAATTGCTTCTTCAATATCTTGAATAACTTTTCTTGTTTCAACCCCTATTCCCACTTCTGCTTCTTTCTTGTCAACTCATGCAATGACCTTGCTATCTTTGCAAACCCTTCTATAAACCTCTTATAATAATTTGCCAGCCCTAGGAACTTCTGTATATCTTTTACCAATTTAGGGACTGACCAATCTAATACTGCCTTTATCTTTGTTTCCTCCATTTTTATTCCTTTAGGTCCTAATACTACTCCTAAGAAATCTATCTCTTTCACTTTCCATTTCCATTTCTCCAGTTTCACATACAAATCATTGTCCTCTAACCTTTTCAATATTTCTGCTACTAATTCATTATATCCTTCTTCTGTTTCTGTTTCCACCATTATATCACCTATAAAACTTCTAACCTTTCCTGTATTTATCAAATCTCTTAGTAACTTATTCATCATGACCTAGAATGTAGCCAGTGAATTCGTTAATCCAAAAAACATGACAGTAGGCTCAAAAGATCCTTTTAGGATGGTAAAAGCTACCTTCCACTCGTCTTCTTTCTTTATTCTTATATTATTGTACCCCCATCTCAAATCTATCTTTGTAAATATTTTATTGGTGCCAATGTTCTCAATTACATCCAAAATAAGTGGTAGTAGGTAATTGTCCTTCAACATCCACTCATTGATATATCAATAGTCTTGTATCATTCCTTTCTTCTTATTCTTCTTCCCTACAAAGAATACTAGTACTATCTATAGTAACTTTGATAGTCTGATATACCCCTTCCTCATCTGCTCTGCTATAAACTCCCTAACTTCTTCTCTCTCTTCTCTTGACAATGAATACATCTTTCCTTTCCTCAGTACAAATTCCTCCTTTAGTTCAATTGCATAGTCCCAGATCTTTCATGTGGGCATTCTTTCACTTTGTTTCTTACCAAAAACTTTAATCTACTGGTGAAATCTTTCTGGTACCAGCTTTCTAGCCTCTACTTCAGACTTTGCTACTTCTTCTTTGTCACAAACTTCATTTAACTTGTATCTCCACAACTAGTAAACCGATTTTCACAAACCAAGTTGCACTGGAAAGCCCCAAATAAGGGCTATTTACACATATGCAGGATGTACAAAAGTGACAACAAACAACGAAGATATCAGGCCATCAGTAAGTATAAAAGCTTTGTTCACTAATATCTCATGAACAGCTAGACGGATTTGCACAATCAAACTTGCATTGGAAAGTGTTCATCAAACTGTTTCCAATAATATATGGTATATCTCATAACAATAAGTATTAATAGAGATACAAACATATCAATATAGTAACATAATTAGTTATCTTCTAAAATTAGCCTGACAGCTGCTATGACAGATGTCAGCTCCCATTAGATATAAGTTTTGATCATGTGATGGAAACAGCTTGCACACAGACCATCACCCTTTTGTATATATATCTCTGTGTCTGAGGATTAGACTTCAGACTTAACAACATCAATTATTATCAATTATTCTTGTTGATACTACTCATCACCTATCATTATTATCTTCTTATACTGAACCTCTAAACTACTATCAAGTTCAAGTATCACAACCAGTGAGTAGCTCATTTTGTGATATTCTTTCTCATCTCATATCTCCCATTCTTCTGCCATTTTTTTTATTTCTATTGTTCCCCTTCTTTTCTTCTTCTTCTGCCTTTCCTTTTCTTTCTTTTCTTGCTCATTTCCTTCTTCCCTCTTTCTTTCTTCTTCTTTCTGCTTTTGCCATTCTGATTTTCCCTGTTTTGGTCTCCACTGCCTTCTATACTCTTCTAGACATTCTCATCATCTTTACTTCTTCTGTCTTCCAATTGATTTCTAGGTTGTGGCAAGCAAGCCAGGGTATATTCAGTATCACACTCTACTTCTGTTCTCCTATTATGTCTATCTCCATTCTTTCTCTATATCTCTGGTAGTAAATATTTACTTCTACTATATGCTTGATGGGTTTTTCCTTGTTGAAAAAACCATCTATGTTTTTCACATATATGAGACTTTCCATTTTCTTCAACTTGAACTTCTGTTTTCTTGAAAATTCTGAGCTCATCACCAACACTGTTGTCCCACTGTCTAACAAGGCTTCTACCATTATTTACTTCTGTATATCAATCCTTTCCAGCCTGATTTTTACTGTCACTTCTCTTAGTAATTTCTCATTATTTAGGTTACAGCAGAATGTATTATCCATTACTCTAGAGAGTACTGTGTACCTATTGTTGAGACTTAATCAAGAAGTATCAAGTCTTGCTTCCCATTTAAATTATTATTGTCTTTATTTTCTCCTTCAATCATTCTCCTTTGTCCATATTTCAGTCTTTTTTCTTCCCTAATTCTATTTCCCATGCTCTTATTTCTACAATTCCTAGCCAAGTGTTCAAATCCTCTACATGCATAGCAATTTCTTTCTCTGTCCACATCCATTGCATAGGAATATCTTTTTAGTAGTCCCGTTTATCCCTCCTGATTCCTTGTTACTACTGTATTTATTCTTTCCACTCCTTCCATTGGAGCAAGTCCTGTTGGCACCCACTGTTGAGGATCCTTGTGTCTTCTTGACCAAACTTGAGATGATGCCACTTGCTATGCTCCTTAGTTAGTTAGCCTCAGAGTTTGTAGTCCCTACTCTCATCACCCCTTCAGTCTCTTCTTTTCTCTTTTACTCTCCCTCCAATACTTGTTTAAATTAATGGTATGTTTGTACCACTGTTTAATACTAGTTGGAGGTCTTTCTACCTCTATTAGCTTTCTCCTAATTACTCTGCTCATTCCCTTTTTAAACTCTTCTACTAAAGCTCTTTCTTCATATTCACTTCCTTTTGCTGCTCTTTGAAATTTCTACACAAATTCTTCCATTGTTCTCCCTTTTTGCTCTGGCCTTCTTAGTTCTGCTACTTTTACTGACTCTCCATTTCCTCCCCCAAACTCTTTTCTTAACTCTAGCAAAAATTCTCCCACTGATCCAAACTCTGCTTCTCCTATTTCCAAATCTTTTAATATATTTTCTTTCTACACATCTACTAATCCTCCTTACACATATGACAGAACACATTGAATCTGTTCCTCTACTGTAACTCCTCTCATCCTCATTCTCAAGTATAGTCTGTATGCCATAATGAATTCTCCCACTCTTTCCACTTTTCCATTAAAAACTAGTGGCTTGGCCACCTTTATGTTGGATCCTATGTTAGACCTCTCTTCTTCTTCTCTTACTCCTGCTCCTTTTGCAATCAGGGCCTGTATTTATGCCTGTATTGCCACCAGCTGCTTCTGTTGTTGTATAATGATTGTATATAAGTTATGTTGACTCATAGTATATGATAGTGTTGATGAAGATGAGGTTGATGGTGGTGGTAGTATGGGTAGTAAGGACATATATAAAGGGAGGGCAGAACTAGTGCTAGTTTCTCCCTCTGACTTGTATTCTGATGACAATAAAATCTCAGTATGTGATAACAGGCCCTCTTCTTGTCTTATCTACACATTCTACTGACTACTTTTTCCACTGACTACTAACACTATACAATTTTGGTCTAAGAAGACTGTTATACTCTAAGTAGTGGTTTTAAGAATGCTGTTGTGGCAACCACTAGACACGAAGTCCAATAGCTACACAAGCGAGTAAAGCTCTTAGTAGGCAATCAAGTGGAGAAAATCACAAGAGAACTCGACAAGGAGTCTTTGCTTAATTAGAGTTCTATTTATACAATACATACATGGTCCATGCTCCTAATAATTAAGCCTGCCCTATTATCCATGCTTCATCCTCATGTCTGCCTCATAGTCGCCATATTATATATATATGCCCTAATGTCATCTTCTAGATCCTTCCACCATCTTCTAGGCCTATGACATCACATCATGTGACATGTCATGTGACTGCAGTGTCACGTGCCTCCTTATTGTCCCAAAGAAAAGAAAAGAAAAAGAAAAAGAAAACAAAATCCCTATAAAGTCAGAAAATAAAAGAAAAAGAAAATAAAAATTGTTCATGTCTAAAGCGTCCCATAACAGTACTGTTAGGAGTACAGTATGAAGTACATATATAGTACCAGCCAGATGTCAAAGCTAAGCTTGACATTGCACACTTTTAGCATAACTAGTTCAGTAGCTGGTCTGTTCCTAACAAATGCCTGCTGTTTCTCTGTATAGACAAATCACAAGTAGATCTGTAGTACAAGGCTGATACAAGAAAAGAATAACTAATATGTCCACAAAAGGTGATACATTTGCCATGTACCAGTGGGCTTTGATACAAACAAACAGCTAGGCTTTCCCTACCTAACTAGTATTTTATACCTAGGGCCTAGCAAGTCTTCTTGACTAAAGAGCAAACACTACTCTTGAGTCAAGGATAATGAGAGAGGTAAAAGTGTGAGAGGGTTTTGTGTTGGACAGTCTCAAAGAGAGGAATTGAGTTCTAATGTTATGTCTTTAGAACTTAGGATTAAAGTTAAAAGAGTAAATCTTGAATTAGGTTAATCACAAGAGAACTCAATGGAGTTCTTAGTACAATGTATCTATCTTTATATACTAACCAATGATGGTCCATGCTCTACTACATCTAGCTTACTCTAAAGACTATGTGTTAGTCATGAGATTAATATGTATTATATACATTGTATGATATTATTACTTTTCAAACCTTCCACTATATTTCATGTGATCATGTGACTGTGACTGTAACCATATTATTTGACATGTGACAGTATGTGATTGTGACATCACTCTAACCCTAATCCTAGATTCCAAAATAAATTGAAAAGAAAATAAACATGAAAAAGAAAGTTAAAAGAAACTTGGGTCTAATATTTGCAAGTCTGACAGGTTTGGCTCATGATTGTCTATTTTCTGGGTTTATGTAAGCATGTTTCAAGATCTTAATCTAGTCATAACCATCTTATATCATGTCATATAAGCTTTTATGGAGCTTTCATACTATATTATCTTCTTTCTTTACAAAATCCTTAGACTGCTCTATGTTATGATCTTAAGTCCTTAGAGTCAGACGAAAGAACAACTCTTGTATTGAGTAACACAAGAGAACTCAATAGAGTTCCAAGTACAGAGTAGTCTACCTTATATACTAATTCCCATGGTCCGTGCTAACTACTGTGCACCCTACCCTAAATGACCATGAGTAATACATGAGGCCAGCATGTGTTGTCCATGC
>Ga0157364_1008153_pt1 | contig 10846 bp, 4 predicted proteins | sample AttsexASBM2_FD_111476 | JGI IMG/M metagenome (GOLD analysis project Ga0157364, IMG submission 111476) | Fungus gardens microbial communities from leaf cutter ant in Ribeirão Preto, State of São Paulo, Brazil - Atta sexdens ASBM2 | ecosystem: Host-associated > Fungi > Mycelium > Unclassified ... | reverse complement strand
GTTAAGAGTATTATTGAAGAGTATTAACCTCGCTTCTTTACACACACACACACACACACACACACACACACACACACACACACACACACACACACGCACACGCACACGCACATATATATACGTATATCTAAATCCTTATAGAAATTTAATACTAGAAGGTAGTGCTTAATTAGTTATTTTGAGTATTAGAAGTATCGTTGTTCAAAATATTAAGTAATTTTCAGTATTAAATCTTATAAAGGAACATGGGGTCTACAATGGAGTAATAGATTTTAAATTGTAAGAAATTGATTTATCATAGTCGATAAATCAATTTTTAATAATGAGTACGATCCATTTAGAGTTAAAAATTCTTCGAAGCACATAATACGCATAAAAAGATAATTATTTTTCATTTTAGTCAATGATTTCAATTTAATATTTTCGCATTAAAATACATAACACCAAAAATATGCGCATACGTAATTATACATATGCATTTCGCATATCGCGCGAATGAGCGGAGGACCTTGCGGTTGCGACAAACGTTGATCTATATCACTTGGGAAATGCGCGTGTCGTGTATTCTACATTCTATCTCCGTTCTTTGGGTTTGAGAATGTCATTCTAGAACAGCGGTTTTCAACCTTTTTATGACTATATCTCAATGCCTGGTTCTATTTTCATACTTGACAATGCAGAGCAAGGTGTGTCGTTGTGAATGCATGGTACAATCGCATGGTTCAAACCACAATAAATAATTCTGATTCGTAACACAGTCCACTGGACCTCTCATGTTTTATGCATGCTTCACTATGCAACTCCACATGTTACATATCGTCGTAGGCTTACGCGATGTTGCAATTTAGAGATCTGTAGATCTTACCAATTGTCTTCCATTTTTCAAATTTTATCTGCAGTATTTTCACTTTGTCAATATACGAGATTATATTGAATTTTTATTATAACCATTTTTTCTATCTCTTTAATTATTTTTATTATAATAGATGCAAAAATTTATTCTATATTTTGATTTATGTGAATATGTTCAAATTACATACCGATGTAAAAGAGAATATTTATTCTTATAAAAATAAATTATTACGTACTGAAAGATGTTTTATATATATTTTCAAAATGATAACAAAATTATGAAAAAAATTATCGATTATTTTAAATCACATTTAATAATAATACAACAAATTAAGTAGCATCATCTGAATCATAAGTTATTTTAATAAATAATAGTATTTTTTAATCTGTGCTCTGATAAAAAATGTATGAACATGTATTGTAAAATAAATGATAAAAATCTCTATTTTTAAATATAAGTACATAATGTATTCAAGATTATTTATGTACAGAATTACATTGTAATGCATGAGTTGCCCAGTAAATAAACAAAATATTTATTCGTTTTATATTTTTGTAACTACATAATCAGTGAATCGCGATGAAACGTTGCATAAGTTACTTTGAACATTTAGAAAACTTATAAAAAAAATTTAGATTTCTGTCATCGTTTTTAAAATTTTAATTTTTAATAATAAAAATAACAAATAAAATAAATAAAAATGTGCTATTAAATAAAAATGAAATCTTATTCATATTCATATATAGTTTATTTGAAGTGTAAGTATTAAATACATTTCCAAATTTTCTTTGCGGAAGCTGTACATGTGATACATCCTTAATAGTAATTATTACATACACTTGAATGATTCTACACACGATGATTTTATATATTTTATGAATGTGCATATGTATGTATGTACAATAGTTTTTAAGTTTTAAATAGGTTTTTACATCTTTTCTTCCTTCCTTTTCCTCCTCCTCTCTCTCTCTCTTTCTCTCTCTCTCTCTCTCTCTCTCTTTTTTTCTTTTTCTCCTTTTTTATGTATATTTTATCACGTTTTCTTACTATTTTGATACTTTTATCTTGCTTCTTACTAGTTATATTTTTTGCTCTAGAATATCAATTATTTTATCTACTTCTTTTTCAATATTATAAAATTATTATATTTATAAATGAAAATTTTTTATTTTAAATCAATGTAACATGTACCATATGTTCTTCTCTTGATAATAAATAATCAAAAATCATATTTATCATTCTCTAACTCATTTACTTCTCATTAAAAGTGAGTTGAATAGTGTCTTAGAAATTTGATGTTACAAAAAATTTGATATTCATTTACGTTAAGTTTCCTTTTACATCCGATTTACGTTATTCATATAATGTTTGCAAATACACAGAATATATCGCACGCATTACACTTTGGATAGCTTCGAGAGACCGATTCGTAGAACGAGCCGATTTATGACAAACGTGTTGCAGGTGCAACGCGTTGCAGATACTATAAATTGCGAGAATTGCAGGTATATAGGGATGGACTCACGGTGAACGCTCGGTTGCATGTTCGAGTAGTTCTCCCGTTGCGGGTATTGCATACGTCATGCAGCCACGCACGCGAACGAGCACGTGCATTACGCGTCGTGTCAATACGTTCTATACGTATGGTGTATTGATTCAAGTAACATCCAGATTTAGTTTGACTATGTAATGATTAAACTACGAAAAAATAGAAAGAGAATAATGGAAAGGGGAATGGTATTGATTGACTATATCAATAATCCGATTGAATAACCCGACAGTTGATTATTGGTTTATTATATTTATATATACATTACCAACAAATAACTATTTAATAAGGGTGAGGGTCCAAAATTTCATGCGGTAATTTGTGCGCTAAAAATTAAATTACCTGTATTTGTTCAAAGAGAACAATAATTTTGCTATGAACGCAAAGAGATTGAAAAATTTAATTGTTTTTGTTTATAGTAAACAAATTTGACAAATATTTTGCATTTGTTATAAATAATTTTTGTAGCTAATATAAAAAAGAATAAATATTTATTACACTTGCAAGTAATTTGCAGTCCCTATATTGACAAATAAAATTTGCCATTATGGCACAGGTTAGTGTTTACAGCAAATTTTTTCTTTTCGTGTTCCTTTTTACATTACATTGAAAAAAATTTGCAGTTAAAAGTGGATAAATCAGAATTTTCTGATTAAATTTATTAGAATTCTAGTTGAAATAATCGGAATTCTAATCAATACAACATTTTCAATAAAATTTATTAGAATTCTTATTTTTCCCAGAACAATTATATCAATCAGAATTCTAATTATCTTAATTAGAATTTTAAATCTTAATTAGAATAGATTTAACCAGAAAATTTCGATTCGTCCATTTCCATCAGAATTAGTATTTAATTCAACCATTTTTCTTAACAAGAACATTTGGATGTTTCGGCTCTATTCAAGACATTATCAGCGATCTAAGATTCAAAAATAATTATACACACAGTGTCCGCAGTAAAATTCAGTTCCAATATACAGCGAATAGAGCCACTTACACTCTCTCCATATTTGAAGAGAGAAACATAAAATAGTACTTATGCTAAATGAACTCCGCTGCAACTCCGCTGTGACTGTATAGTCATATGTAGCGCATATAGTAGCGTCCCAAATTAAGTAAAAACGACGAAAGTGAATTATTAAGAATTGTTAGAATGAAAACTGTTATTATTATAATAATTATATATCTAATTAAGTACAAATCGGTAATGTAATACGTATATTATATATTATAAAAATATATAAATACATATAATTTTATATTTATATAATCTTTATTGCAATATGTGTTAATTATTTAATTATCTTTCTTCAATGATTATTTTAATTAATCAAAATAAATAGAAAAAGCAAGAACGAGAGAGAGAGAGAGAGAGAGAGAGAGAGAGAGAGAGAGTGTACGCATGATATAGTGGCGATCGTGGAAAAGATGGATGGACCAAAGCTGCAGGTTAGTGTATCATTAACGAATACGTGAGCACGTTTTCGGTATGTTCTGTTCGACGTACGTAAACGCATCTAATTTACATGCTGTACACAAGGATGTCGAGTAGCATTCCGCGATGCTGGCAACGGGCTGCACTGGGCATCGATCTCTCTAGGAATTAATCGCACACGTCGGCGTGCCGATCGCTTTGTCACTTTCATGATTTGCGTACGCGCCCACATCGCGGTGTACCAAGTAGATTAGAAATTCTGCACGCGTTTCAAACGTCCACGTCGGTGCATCCATTCTCTTCCCTCAGAACGACGTGACACTCCTATAGCTGCAGAGAAATGCGTCGATTGGTGGGATTTCGCTGCAGCAATTCTCTTATTTGGACCATATTTCTCTTCTCAAGCCGTCTTACGGCATACTAATGACAAATTAATTATTTTCTTACTCAGTTTCTTAAAACTAAAAACGAAGTTGTATGCATTATACCGAAATTACTATAATTTCTTACGATTAACCATAAAAATTCTTGTAACTTTGCAAAGCTGCAGAATGCGTAATATGCATAATAATGTAGCAGAATTAATAAAGATTGATTTAATTGGAAGCTATGTACACGAGATCATGAAGCACATACGGTTCATACTTATAATCTTATTATCATTGACGTGCAAAATTCAAATATCGCGTTATATCCATGAAACCAGCCTGTTTGTGATACGTAATAAATTTATTCGCTGCAATTTAGAGTATACCAGGCGTGCTAATATTTCGACATGCTATTACTTCGCTTCGACATTTCCGATAATCCTAAATTCATTGCAAAATAATTGACGACCGATCCGATAGAATGTAATTCGTATCTGAACTTGGTTAGCAACGAATAATTAATGCAAATCACTCGTTATAAAAACAACAATTCAACATCAGAAAGAGGTGATAACTTTTTTATCGTCGTCTTAATGGCGTCTCTTAGTAATTGCGTACTGCGTTCTGTTCTCACCATCATGCGAATCGACATTAGCACTGTTGTATCTGACAATACCAAGATGGGCCGCTCAGCCCATTTCTACCTTACGAGGAACAATAACCGCCTTTATAGAGAGAGATAACGTGTCTTTAGCAGAAGAGACCACATTGCTGTGAAATTCTCCAGCACGTCGTTGCATAAACTATTAACGATTATACGATCCAATCCCAGGAGTGAATCGCGTAGTTAATTCGAGGTAGCGAAATAAGACACGGACTAAACGAGGCAGAAAGAAATGCATGAAAGAAGTGGACTAAGATGAATGGATCAATTACGATGATTTACTATTATATAACGACGTACATTCGCGAAAAATTTTACTTTGTGCTTAGGTTCTAGACATTTTAGTATAACAAAGCGTGCTAGTTTACAATATATAATTATCCTTTCAATTCTGTTCTTTCTCCCTTTTTCGACATAGTGGTTTAAGCTTTTATTACATAAATGCTTTTAAGCAAGATTGGCGACATAACGCGTTACTTATAACGTCACCACCATTACAATTACTCTTTTTCAATAATGAATAGATAACAACGTTACATTTCTTTATTTGTAACATTAACGATAATGTAATTATATTGTTTTGATAACACTAAATATAATTATTATTTTAGCGTTACTTTGTACACTTACAACACATGATTATAAAATGTATATAAGCGAGATTTAAAAGAAGGGAGCATTATATTCGATTGCATAGCGATTATAATCAATTAGTGATATTGAAAGGTTTATTATAATAATGGGAATAATCCAGAATGTAGCCGAATATGTGATAGAAATGGATGAGTGCTAGAATACTCTATTTGTCCCAAAATTTGGATTAACTGTTACATTTATGCAGTAATATTTTAGGAGTGAGTTGGGTATCGTCTTTAATAAATGTCTCTCAGGTTGATACAAATTATAAATTGCAATACAGAATTTAATTCAAATCGTATCTATGAGATGAATCCTCGATTTCTCACCAAAATCTACTGCTGATTATGTTCTCTGTTCGAAACAAAAATATTTTCGAGAGCTACGATTATCAATAATATATAAATTTGAATCCACCATCGTATAACATAAAAAGAGAAAACCGCTTACAATTAAATCGAAATATTCGGCAATTTATAATGACAGAAAAAGATCGTCGATATTATTGTACAACTTCGTTTTTGGATTATAGATATTTCTTAATCAAAAACTAAAGACAAAATTTTAGAAACATAATTACAAAGCTAGAAAGTATATTTCATTACATAATATACCAGCTTTTATATAATACTGAATTTTGAAATATTATAATTAACTTTTTCATAAGATAAGCAATGAGCGTCTGACAAAATGGAACTCAAAACTGTGACACAATAGATAATAATATTACATATTTCTATTCTTTTTCTTTCACAGGAGTTAGTTATATTTAAAATATCTATAAATGAATGTATGTGAAAATTTCTAAAATCCTTCTTTGATGATTTTTGTTAATTTATATATATATTTTATTCTGTTTCATGAAACGTAAACATATAATAATAATTTTTTCGGATTTTTCTGTAAATACAGGACTGCCTTCAGCCCTAATAGAGCCCTTATTTGAAAGTCATGACTCATAAAAAAAACTTAAGCAGTAAAACGTTAACAGTAAGAAAATCAACATATTGGATTTGCTACTACTTATGTTATAACCTTACGATTTCTACTGTGATTGGCTAATTCGCTTATTATTTACGTTTCACTGCTTAAGTTTTTGTGTGCCACGACCTTAATACATAACATAATGCTATACAAAATAAAGTAGGTTAGCTTATAGTTTGTTTTATTAACAAGGATATCCTAGTTTACTCTCTAATTTAATGTTTAAAATCATATTATAAGAAAAATAAGAAAAAAAAACATAAATAAAACAAATTGAGAAAACTACAAGCATGTAAAATAATATATCCATTCAACAATATATCCATTATTATTTAAACTATGCAATTTGCCAAAAAATTATAAAAATTTTACTTTTGCATTTGTAGGATTTATTTTTAGCTGATACTAAAAATAAGCACAAATATATGCATTATGTTTTTACTTCTTTAGTCATCCAATAGAATATGTTTTCAGTAAATATTAATAAAATGCAATATTCAAAAATGTATAGAACATTTAGAATTCTGATAAATAAAAGAATTTCTTTTTAGAAAATTTATGTCAGTATCAACGACAAGAATGTAAAAAAAATATAGAATTATAAAAGATGAAAAATGATTTGGTAAAATACATAAAAAAATCAGAGAAAAGAAATTAGAATTAAAGTCTATTATTCGTTTCCACTCATTTGCTTTTCTCGGAGTCTGTATGTTTTTTTGTTAACTCGTTGTTCTCACAGGTATATGTATACGTATACGTATTTGACTTTTGATTATAATTCTCGGGATATTAGATTTTCTTTGAAATACTGCAAGCAGTATAGCGGTGATGCAATTGTAATAATATTTTTCTCTATTATTCAGCAAATGTAATCATCTCTGATGCAGAAAAATTTTATTCTTAATATAATATTCAATATAATAATATTCTTCTCAATATAATAATATTTCTTATTCACAATCTGCAACCTGTAATAAATTTTTGGACATGTGCTGCAATATAAATAAATTCTTGTAATAATGCGCAAATAAATGTATTTTTCTTACCAACTAATTTTACAGTTTATTTTTTCCGTTTTTACAAAATGTAGGTTAGCCCATTATTGCAGCAAGTTCTTCAATTAAATATCACTCTAAAACAAAAGTAATCAAAATTCCGTGAAAAGCTAACGGAAATTATAATAACTCGTTAGTTTTTAGTAATGCTAACAACTTACTTTTTTTAAGGCTGGATTATTCCACCTTTGGTAAACTTCAGCTCATTTATTCTCTTATGCTCTTTCTCTTATTCTCTTATGCTCTTTTACTCTTTTGTTTATTCAATAGATAAATTATCACATAGTTTATCCAAAGATGAAACAACTAATTCTAAATCAATAACGAGTAACGATAACGAATTTATTATTTTCATACTAAAATACCTTTTTTCCTAACTCTGTTTTAGTTTAAGTATATAAAACAATATATTTTAATGATATAAATTTAAATTCTTATTATTATTAAAAAATTAGTTTTAAAAACAATATTACAAAAACAATAGATAACTAAGAGCTAATATACAGTTATTATTAATTGTACGTTACAATTCTTTTTTATTTTTTTATCTGTACGTATATTTTCGATGTTTCGGCTGGTTTTTTTCAAAATTTCCATGCAAATCCAAAATTTAAATGCAATCTGAAGGCGCAATTAGTCAAGAGTAATTTTCGATTTGATCATGTGATCTTCTTAACAAGATTTACATTCAGAATAATTGCATTAAAATTTTGGATTATTAAGCCGAATATTATACTATGAAGATAGCTGAAAAAAGCAGCCAAAACGTTGGAAATATAAATATATACAAGTGAAGAATAAAAAAGAATTGTAACATTAATAATTAATTGTGTATTAGCTTTTAATTGCGTATTGTTTTTATAATGTTGTTTTTTTTTGTTGTTTTTATTATTGAGAACTCAATTAATTTATACTGTGAATTAGTTTTATTTAATTGATTTTAGTTTAGAGTTAAGTTAGAATTAATTTTAATTTTTGTTTAAGAATTATAGTCTAATATTTGACAAGATATAAATTAAAGTAATTTTTAATTTGTTTAATTTGTTAAAAAAAATAGTACATGCAATGACTTCTTTGTTAAAACAAAGCATTCAGATGTTTTCTTTGTCATCTATCGGTAAGATATTTGATTGGTTCCTTTATAATCAGTTACAATGTAAAACGACGCAACAACATATCGTGCCGTAGTATTACGAGGCAATAAGAAGACACAGTCGGAAGTTATTATCGTCTCTTGGATATACATTCTGTCGTATCCAGGATTTATATTCGTTCGTAATCTAAATTTCATGGAGATTCATCTCGTGTCTCACGAGATAGGCTCTTTCGTGTGCGACACGTATATTTCAGATCCTCGTATATTTCACACGAGCTCCAATCATCCACCCCTTCACGCATGTAATCCCATAACAAGATCTTTAATGTAGATAAAAGAAAATTATGAATTTGTCGAATAACATGGAATGACATATATAAGATGATATTTTATAATATGATGTATTATAACATATAATATTTCCAAGATATATTTCTAAGCTATAATATATCTAAGCTATAATATAATAATAAATACAATAATTTAATTATATCGGAGACGAGTAATTTAATTTATTTATGAGGGTTTATTATAATCTTTAAAAGGAAAGTTTATTTTTTAAATCTTACAGCTTTTCTTTAAGTGAGATTTATTATAATTTCTTTAAGTGAAATTCATTATTTTATAGTATCTCTTGTTTTAAAATATACATTGTTTCAGCGCCACTATAATGGCATTTCCATTTTCTGTAAAGGTTAATACCCGTGTATAAATATAAAAAGCATCTAATAGTGCATAGTCTCAGACGTTGATAATTCAGATGGTGCATTGGCTATTTGGTTATCTGGTTGGCTATTTGGGTCTGATTGCAAGCAATAAATATAATGTCACGCCGCTAATACGTATGGAGCAAGCATTCCTTATCGTCATTAAAGTCATGAAGTTATGGGATCCGACTAAGCATCATTCTCTTGATGATGGACGTTAGTCGGATATTTGACGCATTCGATACGAGTCTCAGTGACCATTCACAATGTACGACGATGATTTATCGCATGCCATGAGTTGCGATGGTCTTGGAGGAATGTCGTGGAAAGCTCTTCACGACGCAACGCGACACGATCTTACTGTCACTTCCATCGAGTAATATTTGGACCGTGACAAAAGAATTGTCGCGGCGGATGTTTTACTTGCGAGAAATGTTTAGACTTTAAATTATAATATAACGTACACGTATAACTGGAATAAAAATATCTGGGTAAAAAAGCATAAAGTTGTAAAAATATGTGACGACTCACAAGAGTCTCTCTTCGTATGAATAAATTTTATTTATGACAACAATAATAAGTTCCTTGTTCATGCGTTTTTTAATAATGAGTATCCTATTATCATATTGCAATCGTAAAGTTAGATATAATATTTGTATATATTTATATATAAAAGAGATTAAAAAAAATTGCACCAGCTATTATAAGATAATATCGTTTTTTTATTTCAAAAGTGACATAACTAAGAAACGCAATTTTTGAATTGTTATTATAAGTTAGATAAATGTTAGAAGTAAGCTATTTTAATTTAACTTTCTAAAAAATCAAAACGTTATTACAATTAAAAATATCAATTTAATTCGCAATTACTAGAGTAATTTTAATTGCGTTTATAGTCCAGAAAAATTCGGCGCAGTTTTAAAAAGACTACATAGTATATAATATGATATATATGCAAGTACATATATAATACATATATTATAATAGCAATTCAAGATTGAATTATTTAAATCAATGAAGATCCAGACTTCGATCGTAATAAGCATTTTTCTAGTATTTATTGATTGTATTTCTCACATATACGATCTGAAATAAAGATTCTTAATATTGTTTCAAAAAGGTAATTATAAAAAATCATTAAAATCATCACAACTTAAAAAGAATGTTTTTTTAAAGGTTGTAAAACAAAAATGATAAAAATGTCATATATTAAGAATGTTTTTTTTTGCTAATATTATTTGATTTTTCAATAATTTTCTGTCATGTTAAAAAATAGCTTTTCCTTTTTTAGAAAATTTAATTCTTTTATGTCATTTTTGAGGTAAGGCAGCGATATAGTTTTATCTCTCTCTCTCTCCGCCCTCTCTCTCCCTAACTTGGGATAACAGAATAGTTCAAACTTAATTTCTCTAGTTCACTTAATTTCTTGATTAGCCCTTAAATATCTTTTCGATATGGCATACTGAGTTTCCTTTTCCAATGCTTTTCTAATGTTT
>Ga0157364_1008152_pt1 | contig 10846 bp, 7 predicted proteins | sample AttsexASBM2_FD_111476 | JGI IMG/M metagenome (GOLD analysis project Ga0157364, IMG submission 111476) | Fungus gardens microbial communities from leaf cutter ant in Ribeirão Preto, State of São Paulo, Brazil - Atta sexdens ASBM2 | ecosystem: Host-associated > Fungi > Mycelium > Unclassified ... | reverse complement strand
CATATCAATATAGTAACATAATTAGTTATCTTTTAAAATTAGCCTAACAGCTGCTATGACAGATGACAGCTCCTATTAGGTACAAGTTTTGATCATATGATGGCAACAGCTTATGCATAAACTATCACTCTTTTGTATATATACTTTTGTGTCTAAGAATTAGATCTCAGACTTAACAACATCAATTTTCATCAATTTTTATTCTTTATTATCTGTATTAATCTTAATTATCATTGTTATTATTATTGAACTTCTAAATCTCTGAGAGTATACCCAAGATTTAGATATCACAAATAAGTGAGTAGTTTATTTTGTGATATATTTATTATACCAAAGAATATTATTAAAGATTTAAAAAGTCTGTAGTTTACATAAAAAGTCATCTTTCACTTATTACTAAGCTTCAAATAAATATTATTGAATCTCTAATAGATATCTAGCTTAGTAAAGTAGTAAAATTAGAATTTGATAACTAGTTTTAAGATTAGAAAGAGTTTATACTTGTTCTTGATATAACTTAAAACTAAGTAACTAGTTAAAGTTAAAAGAAAAACCTTATATTAAATTAACATAAGAAAACTTAATAAAGTTCTTAGTACAAAGTGTCTATCTTATATATGCTAGCTAATAGTTTATATGAAACTATTATTAAAGTTAAAGATAGTAAACTTAACTTTTTTTAATTTTTTAATTTTTAAAATTTTCAAACTTAAGGTTAAATGTTAGTATAATATCATATAAGACAGTTACAAAGTGTTACATATTGGTCACATGTTTTTTTTGTTTTTTTAAATCAACAATTTGTTACATGGCGAGCGGTGGCAGACTGTGGTAGCTACTTCATAACTACATACAGAAAATGCAGACAACATGTAGAAGAGAAAACTGAGGAGAGAAAGAGAAAGAAAGAAGAGGAAAAAGGAACTAATCACAAGGACTATAAGAAAAGAAAAGAAAAGGAAGAAATAAAAGAAAAATGATAAAATAAAAGTCACTCCAAGATTAACTTGGAGCAATAGAAAGGACATTGTCTATGAAAGCGAAAGTTTTTGGATTAGCACTCAAAAATATGACGAAGTGACTGAACAAATCTCTTCTAGGATTCTAATACCCATTGTATCTCATATATTCATGAAGTATGTGTCTTCTTGTCTCAATAGAGTAGGACCCGCAAGGGCATTTGAAATCTTTATTAGGAAAAAATCGTAAACGATATTCACCTATCGGGGTGTGGTTTGTAATGGCTCTTGTAGCTCGAGTGTATAGCGAGTTAAAATGACTAAAGGATTGGAGCCATGGGCCCCCTTTGATATAAGATGGTTCAATGTTTTTGAGATTGTGATCAACAAGATCGAGGAAGTGTCTATCTTTTCCATCTGATGCTTGAAATGTTATTTTCTACAGATTGGTGATGTTGTTGCTATCAAATTTTTTGCAATAGTCCTAGGATACTTTACTCAGGAGGATGGGCTGGGGATTGAATGATTTCGAATCTTTGTTGGCAGATCTGTAAAGTCTTCACTTGAGTCAGCTAGGGCATTCCCAGAATTCAATAGAATTTCCTTGGCCTGTAGTAAAAAATTGCTGAAATTCGCTAAGGATGGCTATTGTATAGATTTGAAATGGATGGGTTTTATCATTGAATATCTTTTTAGCCACATAGATGGAGTCAGTGATGACGATGATTTCGGAAATGTTTTCTTTGCTACATGCCTGACTAATACCACATTTCATAGCAAAGAGTTCCACTTCTGTGCTGGTGACGAAGACTGTGTGGTGAACTGTCTTGATCAAAGAGTGGTCATATATGTGAATGTGTGAGACTGATGTGGTAATGTTATTCTTAATGCTAGCATCAGTTACAACAATTGCTGTGTGAGATGAAGATGATAAATGAAGCATCATATTGTCAAGTTGTTGAAAGTGCGATTTGTCACTTTTCGCTTTATTGGCTAAATTAAAAGAGACTCAGTCAGGAAAAATGTCTACTATTCTAGAACCCGGGTTAAATTCTGGATTGAGAGGGAAAAATGAAGGGAAAACTCCAAACAGTTTATTATTTGAGTCAATGAGGTGTCCTTTGACAGTGTTTTTCTAACACTCAGTGAGCTTATTGATAGAGAGGGGAGAAGGCTTGTTGTATAAATTGAGGGGATTGTCCATGAGAGTTCTGATGAGATGATTCTCTGGAAGAGCAGCAGAGCAAAGTTGAGATCTACTTGCAAGTTTTTGAAGGTGGAACTTAATGGGAATGAGGCCAGCGATGGCTTCGAGACTGTCTGTAGGCGATATTCTGAAGGCTCCCAGTATCCAGATGGTGGCTCTTCTCTGCATTTTTCCAAGGATTTTCATGGGATATGATAGAGGGGCTTTGTTATAGAACCATAGCTGAAACCTGTATAGCGCAATGGATAGAACGCAGCATTTGTATAGGAGGCGTTTTTGAATTGGGTTGATTCCTTGCAATGAATTCCCAAGGAGTTTCATACATTTGACTATAGAGATGGCTTTGTTCGAATAGAAGTCGATGTGCTAATAGAACATAAGCTTTCAGTTAAATATAAACTCCAGGTACTTCCATGAGCTTTTGGGGTGAAGAATTGGTCCTCCAATTGATAAGAGATCAAGAGGAGGAGGATTGAATGTTCCATGGGATCTGTTAAAATGGAACATTTCAGTTTTCGAATGCTCGATGTTAAGTCCAAACTTGATGAGAAGTCTGAATTATAATTACAAAAAAGTTGTGAGTTTGAGATGTCAATCGACTTGTTCTGAGAGATAATAAGACCATCATCAATGAAAGAGATGAGAGAGACAGAAATATTTAGATTTTTTAAGTGTTTTTCTAGGATATATAAAAATGGAGAGAGATAAAGGGCAGACAAAATAGGAGAGAGAGTAGACCCTTGGCCAACTCCCACATTTACTTCATATGTCTGGAAGGAAAAGTCATTTCACATATAATTGGTTTTTCTTCTGACCAGGAAGTCCATAAAGAATGAGATGACTTTGGGATCAAGACCTGCTTTCTTGAGAAAGAGGGTGAGAATGCGATGGTTGAGGGGTGGGAAAAACTGAGCAATGTTGAATGCTAGGATGCTCGTGGTCTTGTTCTTGACCCAGCCTGATCGAATTACATGGGTGAGAGCAATTCCAGCATCTGTGGTGGACTTGAACTTAAGGCCGCCTAATTAACTGGAGTGAATGAAGTTATTTCTTATAACGTGGAATTGGAGTCTTTTGGCGATGACCTTCTCGATAAGTTTGCCAATAGTGTTGAGGAGGATGATGGGGCAAAAAGATTTGGGGTGATCATATGCTAGCTTATTTGGCTTGGGTATAATCACTGTGGAGGAATACTTGAAGTGGCTGGGCCAGTGTCCTAAGTTGATGCATACATCAGTGATGTTAATGATGTGGGATAGACATACATCCTGTTTGAGAATGGTTTTGAGGTGTCGCCATGTAAGCTTGTCAGAACCAGGTGCTGAAGAGTTATTGCACTTGATTATTGCCTGTCTGAATTCTTCTTTTGAGAACAGGACCCAAGTGGTAGTTGTTTTGGATCCTATTTCATTAAGGACATTGGTATCGACTTGACGATGGAGAGCAGTGTTAAATGTGGTGTGAAGGGCTCCTCATAAGCTTTCTAGGGTAAGACACGGTTGGCCTTTATACTTGATGGCCTCGACGGCAGGTAGCTTTCATTTATTGATCCAGTTCATTAATTCCTATGGACCATGACTCTTGTTTACAACTTCTTGGATCTTCATGTCGAAAAAGAACCTCTTGGTGTTCTTAATGACTTTCTTGAATTTCTTTCAGTTATCCAGACTTCTTGACATCCTGTAGTCATTGAGGGATCTGCTACACTCTTCTGTTCACCACTGTTTGGAGTGTTTCGTAATTCTTGTTCATTTCACATTTTTGTTTCACGCTCAGTTGACTAGCAAATCAAGATTGTTGACTGTGTTTTCAAGACACTCCTTGTCAGTGATGTTGGATGTATCTAGGTTTTTGAAGATCAAAATGACCTCTTCGACAAATGCAATTTCTTGTTTGCTATTTTGTTGAATTGATAATTTTGAGGTATTAATGACTTCATTAACGATGGATATGGTGATGGAAAGGGGTGCATAGTCAGAAGTAATATGCTAATCTGGATGGATGAAATGCTGGTTGATGTTGTTTGACCTATATTAAAGGAACATAAGGTCGATGGTTGAGTTTGATTCTCCTGCCATGTTGAAATACCTAGTGGGACAAGTATTAGTAGGAGATGAGAAAGCTAAATTAAAAGAGTCTGCAATAATCAAAAGGTCGTCACTGATAGATGAATGATGGGGGAAAGAAGTGTCCCATAAGGAATCCCTAATGTTGAAGTCTCTTGTTATGACAAGGACATTATCGATATTGACCTCAGTATCCTTAAGATACTTTAAGGCCAAGTGGGACGAATCCGAATAAATGTTAATGATGAAATAGTATATGTGATTGTTAATAAATGACATGAGAAGAATGTCTGTGTGGTTGATAATGTTAGATCGTAAAGAAAAATGAAGAGATGTGAGACGAATATTAATATATGCTGTAACTCTGGGAGAAGTTGATCTGTTCATGGGGGTATCAGTGAAAAGCAGCCAATTAGGGTGATGAACAGTTTCTATAAAGTCTTTGCCTTTGCAATTCAATGTGTTGGGAACTTTATAAATGATAGATCAAGAGGGTTCTTGGATAAGGACTATGTCGAAGTGTGACTGGGTCTCAAGAATAATGTTGACAACGAGATAGTTCTTGCAAACGTTTTGTGAAAAAATCTTGAGGTTTTTCAGAATTATATTTTCTATTTGCCACTCTCTATGGAGCAAATCAACTTGATCCTGTTTTCACGGATCTTGGCATATTTCTTTTGTTGCTATTCTCTGTTGAATCAGTATTTTCAGAAGAGGCATTGGTTGGAGTTGGCTTGGTGGTCCCCCCAACAATTAGAGCACTTGAAAGAGTGCGAGCATGGTTCACCTTTCTCTGTCTCGAGACGAGGAGGGTTCGTCTTCTCATTCACCTTGCAACACCACCCAAATTCACAGTGGTTTTCAGATTTGTAGAGGCCATTACACTTGATGCACTTAGAACCTTGAATTCTACAAGAAAAAGTCATGTGACCCCACTTCCAGCAATTCTTACATTGGAATATGCCTAGGTTCATGTTAGCACCTCTAACTATGGCAATATACTTGCCGATGTTGAAGCAGCAATTGATTAGGCACTTAGCTTTGCTTCTACTCTGAATGTCCTATATATCTATCCATATGATAGACATGTCCGACTTGGGCAATACTTTGATAATTCTTGGTCTTGATGCGAGTTTGATGTCGTCAAAGATTTGATTTTGCTTAAGAATCGCTTTTATATCGCTTGAGTTGAGGCATTCCTGGGATTTGCTGTTTGGGTAGTATAGGATACCTATGATCTTAAGGTATGATTTCGATTGAGGGAGTCAAGGCTCTTCAATTTGTAGCTTGTTAATGTCCTTGGATTTCTTCATATATTGATCAATGATTTGTAGAGGAGGAGCTTTCTTGATAGAGATAGGAACCAGTTTGGTAACTTCCTTGTTATTCTTGTTTGTGTTAGGCACAACTCTTGGGGTGAACTTGGAAGAAATTTTTGTTCTGAGAGTAGTAGATTTATTGTCAGTGGTAAGAAAGTTCTATTTAGCCTCATAGACCGATGAGATGAAATTTCAAATGGCATTATCTATGCTATCAAAGTTGTTGAGTTCATTAGTCTTACCACTGTTAACCTGTTTGTTAGAAATATACTTCGCTATGAAGTTCAAAGAATCTTTGATGTTTTTCGAATTCAAGGCAAAGTGTTCAATCGATCCATAAAGTGAAATAGGGTGGAAAGAACCACTCCAAAGGTCTGGCTTGGTAGAAGCTTAAGGGTCATATAGGAGTTGTATATTTATGACACTTTTCTCATGTATGCCATGTGTCATAGAGGCCTCGTTGTTATCGCCCATAGTCCTTGTGATGTCCTGCTGGTCAGCCGTCTTGCTGACACAGAAAGCTTTCTCTTGCTTGTTATAGCAACCACTCGGCACTCATAGTTTGCTTACTTCAGCAAAGCTCTTAACTGGCTATCTAGTAGTGGGGATTACAAGAGAACTTGACAAGGAGCCCTCGCTGTATTACTCCTCTATTTATATAAATTACATGTGATCCGTGCTACAACAATATTAACCTGCTCTTATGTCCATGCCTCTACCTCATGTCCTATTACTCATTTACCATGTGTTTTCCTTAAGGCCACCATGCTTCCTACATGTGCCCTAACGTCATACTCTTAATCTCTGCTATACATGTATACACCATGTGTATACCATGAGGAACCATAGTCCCTTGACGTTATTTCTAACCCTAACTCTAATCTAGACTCCTCTCGATTCTTTTAGACTGTTAGTTCTTCCAGACCATTTTAGACTCTGTCACATGACTTCTAGATCATGTGCTCTTCCTCTGTTGTAGACTAATAATTATTTATCTATCTATGTCTGGCTAATTCTAACCCTAGCCAAAGTCTGTCCACACTTTCATTCTATAATATTGCTCTATTTCATAGGACAGCTTAGGAGATGTATCAACAACTTGGTAGAAGATATTGAAATATCCCTAGAGATGTTTCTGTTAAAAGAAAGTGTTTTACCTCTCACTTTATTGAAGTTGTTAGGAGCCAGTTCTAATTGAATGTCTATCCTCATATCATAAGGAAGCATGGTTGGTATTGACGATGTTCAGGAATAATTCATTGTAGAAAGATTAGGGTTTTAACAAGAGAAAAACAGTTTATTCGCTATATTTTCAATAGGTGTTACCATACAAGATGGTGATAAGAGGAAAAGATTAGTATAATATAAATCATTGACTAAGTATATATAAGGTAAATACTTTATAACTAAAACTCTATTAAGTTTTCTTATATAATCTTTATACAAAATTCTTTTTTTAACTTAATCTTAAGTTGTTAGAATTATAAACAATAAACTTAATTATATTTTATTTCTTATTTATTTTATTTTTGAATTTCTTTTTTTATTATTATTTTAGACTTAAATAAAAGTGTAATATAATATTATGTATAACATATAGTTATACAATCAAATAATATTAAAAAAGTTTTAAAATAAATAGTATTATATAGCATAACAATAATATATTAGCTTTATAACAAATATATATACAAACTATAATTTGTAATATATATTACTTTAAAAAAGTTATAATAATAAGTCTTAAATTATAATGATTATTATTAATTTACTTTAAAGACTATATATTATATAATTATATACTAAACTTTAGTTCTAAATCTTAAAATAAGAAAATAAAATCTTTATTATGTTAATAGTATATAGTTTTCTTTAGTTAGTTAATAGCTTTTATAGTAGTATTTATTTTAAAAAAATATTCTCAGAATAGTTGCTTAAAGTTAAACTATAATATAATAGAAAAGATTTTAGTAATTAATTTTTAACAAAAGATATTCTTAAACTATTTAGAAGTATAACTACTCTTAAAAAAAAAATTCAAAAGATCTTATCTTAGTTACTAATTTAAATAATAATAAAAATATTAAAAAAAACAAGTTTATTATCTTTGAATTTAACAAGTAAGTAATCTAAGACTATTAGACCAATTAATATTTTATAGTTTTAAAAAAGAAATTCTATTCTGTTATTAGAATAATTAAATAAGATCTATAAAATATATAAAGTTTACAATTTTTAGAAAATTCTAAGAAAATAAAGTAAAGTTTTTTTAAAAACAATAGTTATTTTAAATACTTTAAATAGTTTATACCAATCAATTAGAATATTAAGCAAAATATTACTGACTTAACTTTAAAATAATTATACTAGATAGTTAGAAACTTAGATAAATGATGTCAAATATTAACTAAATTATAAAAAGCTTATTGAATAATGATTAGAGAGAGAGAAAATTATAATTGTTTTAAAGTTAATATTTATAGTAGTAAGATAAAGATATTAATTTAGCAAATCTTGTAAAGTTAGTAACAGTGATTAAAACTTGTAAATGGAAAGAGAAAAAGATTATAGGCTTTAGTAATATTTAAAACTTAAGTTTTAATATAGTAGCAAATTTTTTTATAGTAAGATAAAAATAATATATACTAAAAATAACAAGAGGAGTTAAAAATAAATAAAGAAAACTTTATAAAAATAAACTATTATATAACTAAAATAATAAAAATTTTAAAGAAAAATATTTTAAAAAATCTTAAAAATACAAAGATAGTAAAAAAAGAAGTTTATTTTTCTAAAAAAGAAATTTTAAGAAAAAAAATATTATTATAAAATTATTTTTATTTTATTTTATTTTCTCTTTAATTATTTAATTACAAATTATAAAAGAGATTATACAATATTATTATAATTATATAATATAAAAAATAATAAAAGATTTTAGATAAATATTATATTATAAACTTTGAAATAAATATATAAGTAGTAAATAAATCTAACAAAACTTTTTATTAAATTCTCTTGTTATTCTTACTATTATAACTAAAAATGATAACTTATTATATACTAACTCTATTTTACAATAAATTTTATAAAGTTCTAAATAATAACCTCTTTAATATTTAACAAATCCAATATATATATAATTTCTTATTATTAAAATAACTTTTTCTTATTTAGTTTAATAATCAACTTGAATTAAGTATCATACTTATTCTTATTTAAAGTTAAAATTATTATCTATATAGTATTTGTTTTTAACTTACTTTTATATTATATTTATTTAACAAGTATAAATTATATACTTGATATCTTGAAGTTATAAAACAAGCTTTAATATCAGTGAAAATAAATATTTGTTTTTAATTATTATTAAATTAAGTATCTAATAATTTTTAACTAACTAAAAAAAACTAATATAACTTTAAAGAACTTGAAAAAATATATCTAACTAATATAAAGATTTTCAAAAAAAATAGCTTAATTTTAGTAATAATTATTTTAAGTACTAAATAAAAGATATACTTATATTTATTTTATTTTAAAGTTATAACTAAATTTTTTTTATAATATTCTACTAAGTTATATAATTGTGTAATAATAACAATAATATATATAATTTTAGTTAAGTTTAAAAAAAGAAATAAGAAAACTAAACTATTAAAAAAATGTGAAATTATAAAAGTAAAAAATAATTTAAATTTATATATAAAAGTTAAATAAAGTTTGTAACAAAGTATTATATATTATTTAATTTCATCTTTTTTTTTAAATTAACAATTTATTACATAGTATACAAAGACAAACTGTGATAGCTACGAAGTAGCTATATACAAAAGAAACAAACTAACAAGAGGACTAAAACTACAAGAAAAGAAAAAGGCAAAGAAAAGGAAAGTAAAAAGAGACTAATCAAAAAGAAAAGAAAAGAAAATAGAAAACCAAGTTCTACTTGGCAGAATACATTAATTGTCTGTAAATGCAAAAGTATTAGGATTAGTGATCAAGAACATGGTGAAATAGTTCAATGAATCTCTTCTTGGGTTTCAATACCCGTTGAATCTTCTATACTTATGAAGAATATGTCTTCTTGACTCAATAGAATAGTCATTACAAGAATATTTAAAGTCTTTGTTGAAGAAGAATCTTAGCTGACATTTACCAATTGAAGTATGATTGGTAATAGCTCTCATAGTACAAGTACATAGTGAATTGGAATGGCCAAAGACTTGTAGCCAAGGTCCTTCTTTAGTATACACAGGTTCGATAATATTAAGATTGTCATCTACTAGGTTAAGAAAGTGTTTTCCTTTTCCATCCGATGCTTGAAACGTCATCTTCCACTGGTTAATGATGTTGTCACTGTCAGTTTTCTTGCAATAATCCCAAGAGATCTTGCATGGGAAAGAAGGAGTCAGATTGAATGATTTGGAATCTTTGTCGATGTCATTATGAAACCTCCATTTGAGACAACTAGAGCATTCCCAGAATTCAATGGAATTTTCTTGATTAGTTTTGAAGAAATGATGCAGCTCGCTAAGAATGGCCATGGTGTGAGATTGGTATAGATACGATTTTCTATTGAATATTTTCTTCACAGCATGAATGGAATCAGTGACAACAATGATTTTTGACACTCCTTCTTTAATGCAGGCTTGATTGATGCTGTATCTAATAGCGAACAATTCCACTTCCATACTTGTCTATTGAAACTACAAGAAGTGTTCAGTAAGGAGCTATCCCCCACCTACTAATCCCTTTGTACTGTCATGTCCAGCGGCCTTCTTGCTAGGAGACCTCCCTATTTGGTCTGCAGTCTAGTCTGTTCAATGGCCGACAATAGGCTGAGCCTTTAACTAACAACCTCCCTATTATGGGTGTATCTAGGACTAGATCTGACTTAACGGCCTAAGCCTGCCAAGTAGGTTGGCATGAAGTTGCACCCATGCAGTACTCTAGGTGGGTTTTCCCGCATCCTAGTGATTCCAACACTCTGGCTTCAACTTGAGCCTGAACTGGTCATTATTATACTAGCAGACCGACAGTGGATATAGATCTCTCGAGCCAGAGGAGGGAGGCTATTCCATTCTGCTATGGCCCAGTCCTGACAGAGATGCTACTTTCTGCTATACCTTCCCGTCCCCTAACAGGTGGTTTGCTTATACCTATAAGGTGTGTATCCCCAACCTGTCCAGAGTCACTATCTTGCCATTTGCCAACCTAGTAAGTGCCCCAGAACAGGTCTGGACTAGAAGTTGTTTCTACAGTGTGACTAACTACCTCTAAGTCATACAACCT
>Ga0157364_1008151_pt1 | contig 10847 bp, 3 predicted proteins | sample AttsexASBM2_FD_111476 | JGI IMG/M metagenome (GOLD analysis project Ga0157364, IMG submission 111476) | Fungus gardens microbial communities from leaf cutter ant in Ribeirão Preto, State of São Paulo, Brazil - Atta sexdens ASBM2 | ecosystem: Host-associated > Fungi > Mycelium > Unclassified ... | reverse complement strand
GAAGTAGAGCGCAAACCATCTCAAAGGTGGAGTCCTTTCTCCAGAACCGAGTTCAAATCAGCGATTAGCAAATACAATGACTCATCTGCACCAGGACCAGACAAGCTAACATGGCGCCACTTGAAACTCATTATCAAAAACGATGAATGTCTATCCAACATCATCGACATTGCTGACTCTTGCATCAACTTAGGACATTGGCCAAAATATTTCAAAATTTCAACCACTATCATCATACTCAAACCAAAAAAATTGTCATATAATCATCTGAAAGCCTTCTGCCCAATAGTCCTTCTCAACACACTAGGCAAACTCATAGAGAAAGTGGTCGCTGAAAGACTTCAATTCATAGTCATGTCCAACAACTTCATTCACCCAAGTCAGCTAGGCGGTTTGAAATTCAAGTCCACCTCAGACGTTGGCACTGCACTCACCCATATTGTTCGATCAGGATGGGCCAAGGGAAGATCCACTAGCATGTTGGCCTTTGACATCTCCCAATTTTTCCCTTCACTAAATCACAGGATCCTTGTCCTCACCCTTGAAAAAGCTGGTCTCAATCACAAAGTTGTGACATTCTTTGCAAATTACCTGATTCAAAGAAGTACAAAGTACCTATGGAATGACCTCTCATCCCCTATGTTCGACGTCAATGTTGGAGTTGGACAAGGGTCTGCGCTCTCCCCCATTCTCTCTTCTCTATATCTTTCCCCGTTACTCTACATTCTAGAAAACAGGTTTAAAAATCTCAGAATTCCAATTTCTATTCTTTCCTTTGTTGACAATGGCCTCTTTGTTGCTCAGAACAAATCTATTAATATTTCTCATTCACACCTTTTCTGTAGTTATAACATTCTCTCTAAAATATTGGACAGTTTTGGTCTTGTTATTGAACATTCTAAAACTGAAAATTTCCATTTCAACAGATCTCAAGGCATCTTCAACCCTTCTCCCCTCGATCTTTCTCCACTTGGAGGACCGATACTATGACCCAAGGATTCGTGGAAATACTTGGGCTTCATCTTTGATCAGAAACTTTCTTTCCACAAACACATCGACTATTACGCCAACAAAGCAATGTCAACAGTCAAGTGTATGAAGCTTCTAGGAAATTCATCATAAGGCATCAGCCCACTTCAAAAACAACTTTTCTACAGATGCTGCGCCCTTCCAATAGCCCTATACAGCTTCCAGCTTTGGTTTTACAACAAGGCCCCAATATCATATTACATGAAAATCCTCAACAAGATGCAAAGAAGAGCCACTATTTGGATCCTAGGGGCTTTCAAAACATCACCTTTGGAAGGCATCAAAGCCATCGCTGGCATCATACCTATTAGATTCCATCTCCAAAAAATCGCCAAAAGGTCTCAAATTCGACCTTTCAAGCTCCCTGACAACCACATCTTGAAAAACCTCTTGGATGATTCTCCTCCTCTATCCAACTCAACAAATTCTCACAACATTGGTTCATTAACCAATCAACAAAGATCTATAGCCAAGGGTCATCTCATTGATTCATACACCAAATCTTTTGGGATTTTTCCATCTTTTTCCCCCCTTAATTCTGAATTTTCCCTGGGTCATCATTTTATTGACAATTTTTCTAACTGTTTTTCTTTTAATTTAGTTAATAAAAATGAAAAAGAAAAAAACAAAATCCACGCTCAAGAACTAGACAACATGGTTCTCTGCAATTCTCCTCTTCCTCATACAGCCCTTGTGATAACAGATGCTAGCACTAAAAACGATATCACCATGTCCATCTCACACATCCACTCAGCGAATTGCCCTCTAATCAAAACAGTTTACCATGCTTCATTTGTAACAAGCACTGAAGCGGAACTGTTCACTATCAGGTGTGGTATCAACCAAGCCTGCTCCATAGACAACATCTCCAAGATCATCATCGTAACAGACTTGATTCACACGGCAAAGAAGATTTTTGATAGCGAATCTCATCCTTTCCAAATACATACTGCTGCAATCCTTCGTGAATTGCAGAAGTTCTTCAGCTCTTATCAAGCCAATTCCATCAAATTCTGGGAGTGCCTAAGCAGCCTCAAATGGAGATTTCACCATGACGTTGATAAAGACTCCAAATCTCTCATGATAACTCCCACATATCCTTGCAAAATCTCTTGGAACTTTTGCAAGAAATCTGATAGCAACTACATCATCAACCAATGGAAGATGACGTTTCAAGCTTCTGAAGGAAAAGGCAAACACTTCCTAGATCTTCTAGATGACAGCTTCAACACTATCAAACCATCTTACACCAAAGGTGGACTGTGGCTTCAAATGTTTGGTTACTCCAACTTACTATGTGCCTGTGCTATAAGAGTGATCACCAATCATGCTCCCATTGGGGAGTATAGGTTATGATTCTTTCCCAGCTTAGACTCTTCATGTCCATGCAACACTTATCCAATTGAGTCGAGGAGACATATTCTTCACGAGTGCAAAAGATTTAATAAGTATTGGAATTTGAGAAGAGATGCGTTGAAACATTTTGTTATGTTCTTGACCGCTAATCCAAATGTTTTCGCATTCACTGACAATTAATTTGTCCTCTAAGTAGATCTTAGATACTTTTCTTTTTCTTTATCCTTCAATTAGTTCTTTTCTTCTCTCTATCTCTCCTCTTTTCTTTTCCTCTTAAATTTCATGTTAGTTTGCTTCCCATGTACGTAGTTACGAAAGTAGCTACCATGGTCTACCTTCACACGCTGTGTAATAAATTGTTGATTTAAAATAAAATTAAAATAAAATAAAATAAAATAAAATAAAAAGAAACTGAGTCCATCATTCTTGATTTTAACAAGAAGGTAATAGAAGGGAAGTTAAATCTAGAGGTAGAAGAGTTCAAGAGGAGTGAGTTACTAGGGAAGTATACAGCAAGAATTTTGTTTGAGTAGGATAATAACAAGTTTGAGGATCAGTATTTGAAAAAGTTAAAGAGAAATTGGGCAAGATAGAAAGGAAAAGAGATAGGGAAGTGGAGGCAAGTTCCTTCAGAGACAGAACCTTAAGAGAGAGATACTTTTATAGTGTACTTGGACACTAATATTTTTTCTTTTTATTTTATCTATTTTTCTTTATTTAATATTTCTTTTATGTTTATTTTCTTTGACAATAAAGAGGCATGTGACTGGAGTCACATAACATATCACATGATGTGAGATCATAAGCCTAGACTTGGTAAAAGTTAGCTAGAAGAGACTAAAAGGATAACAACAGAGTATATGTATACAGTATAATGTTCTTATAAAAAACATAAGGTTAATGTATGGTAGAAGCATGGATGACACATGGATATTAGGGTAGGATTATTTATTGTTAGCATGGACCATATATCTATAGTATAAATAGAGTAACAATATATTAGAGACTTCTTATCAAGTTCTCTTATAATCTCTACATAGATATTCTACTAAGAGATTTAATAAAAGACTTTAGATATTACAATTGAAGACTTGGAGTTAAGTTAACAAAGAAGCTTTATATAGGGTTTACATAAGAGAACTTAATAGAGTTCTTAATATAACTTGTCTACCTTATATACACTAGAATAATAGTCTGTACAACACAAATTCTAGCCTACTCTAAAGGTCATGTATATTATATGCTATTAATATATAATATAACATCATTGTTCTAGAACATTCTACATCTTTTTATTATATTATGTGATTACATGACTAGAACTTGTAACTCTACTATGTAATATATGACAGATGTGTAATACTATGTCACTTTAATTAATATCATACTAAACCCTAACCTTAAGTTAAAATTAAAATAAAATAAAGTCTATTATTTATAACTCTGATATTAAAGTAATACTGGAAAAAAGTAGCTATTATACAGAGATTAAAGCTGAATTTTTAGAGAAATAATTATTTTATATAAAAATGATATCCTAACTCCTCTTAATACCTATCAGAGTTAAAGATAATAAAATTTGTTTATTATTGTTCTCTCTCATTTCTCTTTCTCTTTATTTTTTATTTCTAATTTTATTTATTTTGGACTTGGTTCAAGAGTAATGATGTAACTATTATAACTATTGTAGTCATAGTCAATTATTACATAATACAAAAATATATAGAAAGTTCTTGAATAAGTAATATTATAATAGTGTAGATGTTGTATTATTAGTCTTAAGAATTACATATAGTCTTTAGAGTAGATTAGACATAGCTAAGTATAGACTATTAGCCTAGTGTATATAAGATAAACAGCTTGAACTAGAAACTCTATTGAGTTCTCCTGTGTTAATCCAATATATTATGACTTGAGCAAAAAAAGTTAGACAAAAGAGAAATCTTGTATAAGATTTATATAAGAGAACTCAATAGATTTTCTAGTATAGAATAGTCTATCTTATATATCTTAGATTGTAGTTTGTGTACAACTATATTTAGTCTGCTCTAAAGACTATGTAGTATATAAGATCATCACACTATAATTATACTACTATAATATCATTTATTCTAGAAATTTTTACACTATATAATAGCTGTCATATTCTTGTTATATCACTATTCTTTAACTCTATCACAATAAAGAAATTAGAAAGATGAAAATAAGAGAGAAAAATAAAAATATAAAGTCTATTATTTTAAAGTCTGATATAATACAAGGTTTGTCTATTGCTTTACCTCTTTGAGCTTTAGTTGTAGTTAAAAGTCTATAATATTCAAGTTGTATTTTCAATATTATCTACTAAAGTGAAAAAAGAGCTAGATTTATATATATTAAGAGTATATATCTAATATTTCTTAGTCTTGCAGATATCTTGACAATCAGAGCAGTATAAGGCATTATGTCATAACTACTTTGTTTTTCTGCCAGTTTACCTCAGAGTTATATTTTATAAGGCCAAGAAATCTGAATTAAAGATAGTAAACTTGATTTTATTTTATTTCTTTCTTATTTTTATTTTATTCTCTATTTATTTTCTTATTTAGAACTTAGAATTTAGGTTAGTGTAATATTACTATAATTGTTACATATCATGACAAAAAGTATAATAACAGTCACAGGATAGTTATATACATTACAATTACAGATCACAAGATTATATAACATAAAAAAGATCATAAAAGGTTCTGGAGCAAAGAATACTATATAGCATAGCAATAGCAACAACATATTAGTGTTATGAAAAATATATGGACTTTAGAGTATTTTTATTTTTATTTTATTTTATTTTTTGGACTTAGAAAAAAAGGTTAGCATAATATTACAAACTATCACATAACATGATATGGTGTTGCACATTAGTTATATGATTATATATTACACAAGACATTGTAGAAGATTCTAGAACAATAATGTTATATAGTATATATTATATATATTGACTTTAAAACAAGTATATACTCTTTAGAATAGGCTAGGTTAGTGTAGTACAGACTATGAGCCCAATATAAGGTAGACAGATTGTACTTAGAAATTCCATGAGTTCTCTTGTATTAATCCAATATAAGGTTTATCTTTTACATTAATACTTTGATATTTAAGTTATAATACAAGAATGAGGTCCTACTTATTCAGCTAAGATACTGTAAGCAAATTCTACTCTAGAAATTTCAGATAGCAGAATACAATATTTATCATAGAGATTTTATCAACATTGTAAATGGATACAAGCTTAAAAATCTCATATATATTTAAGTAATGCTTTTATACAAAGCCTTAATGTATGAAAATATCCATAACTCTAGAGTTTATTAAAATATGTATAGAAAAGACTTAGTGCTCAGTAATATCAGTAGTTATAAGAAAAATGAAAAAGTACAAGGAAGTTTTGTGAACATTGAGAGAGTTGATAGTAAGATGTAAAAGAAGTCACTTGTTATAACAACTACTGATCAGTATAATCAATAGTATACTAAAGTAGTTTTAAGTTGCAAGAGTCTTGTGGGATCACAAGAGAACTTGAAAAGAAGTCCCTAATGTATTTCTATATTATATATACTACTATTATAAGTTTTCCTCTAAACTACATGTATTGTTATGATGCATATGAGGACTAATCTTTTTTTCTTTCTTTTATCTATTCTTCTTGATTTAATATTTCTTTTCTTTTGAATTTATTTTTTCTTTTATTGATGATGAAGAGTCATGTGACCACAGTCACATGAATTGTCACATGATGTAAGGTCATAGGCCTAGAGTGGACTAGATGGATGACATTAAGAAACATGTTAACTGCATAGCTATCTCATGGTGTATACATAGTGTACTCATGAACAACACATGGATATTAGGGCAGGAGTAATTATTTGTAGCATGGACTATATGTAACTTATATAAATAGGGTAGCAATCCAGCAGAGACTCCTTGTCAAGTTCTCTTATGATTCCTACTTGATATCCTACTAAGAGACTTATTGCTTGTGCTATTATTAGTCATTGTGACTAGTGGTTGCCACAACATGTATTGTTTAATATCACATCATGTAACTGCAGTTATATGCTTCTTCATTGTCCAAGAAACAAAATATAAGAGTTCAAGTATACTATAATATCACTTTTCTTACTTAGGGTGGAAAAAAGTCAAAATCTTGCTATTATATATTTGGTTCCAAATACTACTATATCTTGATATCCTTCAAAATTCTTTATCAGCTCCTTTTATTGCTCTGTAGTCAATTGTCTGATACCTAATCTCACTAGATACTTATAAACTACATAGTTAGGATTCCTACAGTATGTTATGGAAAATTCATACTTATTGAGTAAATCTATGGAAATAACATAAGAGACAAATGAACTGTGAAACTTAACAAAAGTAGGCATAAAAGTAAGTTAGAAGCAAATACTATTAGGACAACTAGCAAAATTTGTAGGATTTTGTGAACTTTCACAATCTGCAGAAGAATCTAAGGTTTATTAATATGATACTAAAAATATACCATTTACTTATAGAAAAACCTAAGAAAACAAAGTAAGATAACAAATATTCTATATAGCTATAAGATATATTCTAATCTTCTAGATTAGCTTACTTGAGAGTAAATGATAAAGACAGCATAACTAGGGACATTTCTAATAAAGATGTCTAGAATATTAGTCTGGAAAGAAAAAGAGGTTACCATTAGTATAAAATAAAAGATCAAACTCAAAAGTCAGTAGTAGGAGTAGTAAGGTTGACAGAATGAGCACTGCAAGCTTTGATAGTGATGTTTGGCCTCAGATCAGAGAAGCAAATACTGTAAGCTTTGTTAGTAGTATTGAGTCTGAGGTCTAGAACCCTATGAACTTTTATGGTAATGTTAGAGCCAAAAGAGCAAGTCTTTCTTATATATACTATATAAATGACAATCTTGGCTTGAATATTAAATATACTATACTTAGCATTGTGTGGTTATAATTTAGAAAGTGGAGATCAGAATTTAACTGAGAATGAGTATAACACTTAATCCAAGTTGATTATTAGACTAAGAAATCATACATGATAATTATCATTCTTAAATATAAAGAATAGTTGTTCTAATGATAAGAAACTACATATAGTCTATATTTGTCAAATACTAAGAGGATCATTAGAAACTCTATAGGACTTGTTGTAAAATGGAGTTAATTGAAATATAGAGGTAGTCTATATCAAAAGAGGATACTTGGGTTAGATATTGGTTGTTTATCTGGAACAGATAGCAGATAATGATGAGCTAATATGTGATATAGTGGTAGCATTCTCTAGCCAGTATTGTCAGAAGTACAATATGAAAGCACTAACTAGATATCAAAGCTAAGCTTAACATTGTGCACTTTAAGTATAACTGGTTCAGTGGCTGGTCTGTTTCTAACAAATATATAGTAGGATTTGCAAATAGTATTTATAGTTATAAGAATATCTGGAGAAAGTATTGATAGTAGCTATGTTACAAAATTTATTTAGCTTATATATTAACAACCAGTGGACAAATTTTCACAAACCAAGTTGTGCTAGAAAGCCCCAAATAAGGGCTATCTGTATATATGTGGGATGTACAAAAGTGATAACAAACAACTAAGATATCAGGCCATTAGTAACTGTAAAAGCTTTGTTGGCTAATATTTCATAAACAGCTAGATGGATTCACATAATCAAACTTGTGCTGGAAAGTGCTTGTCAAATTGTCTTTAATGATATATTATATATCATATAATAATAAGTATTCATAGAGATATAAGCATATCAATATAGTAACATAATTAGTTATATTCTAAAATTAGCCTGACATCTGCTATGATAGATGACAGCTCCCATCAGGTATGAGTTTTGATTATGTAATGGAAACAGTTTGTATACAAACCATTACTATTTTATATAAATACTTCTATATTTGAGGATTAGATCTTAGGCTTAATAATATAAATTATTATTATTTATTATCCCTTATTATCATTGATATCTGTATTGATTTTTATTATCATTATCATCATTATTGAACTTCTGAATTACTTCTAAATCTGTAAGAATATATCCAAGATTCAGATATTATAAACAAGTAAGTAGTTTATTTTGCAATAGGCTAACATAGAGTATAAAGAAGATAAAGACTGCTTATGACAAATATAAATGACTGAGAAACTCCATGACATTTGTAGATTATTAAGAGAGGTAAGAGTAATGTTTTGGATAGATTGAAAAGCTTTGTTAGCTTATCTTGCTTGGTTGATTCATTGTATAGCTTCAAACTATATTATGAGATTTATATCTTTGGGTTAACCTATAGGTAATATTATTATCTGATTTTGGATTGATATTTTAAGGTTATGATAGGATGTTACATACTAATTCAGTTACATCTGTCATCTATTCTGTTGTGACAACCACTAGATACAAGGTCCAATAATAACACAAGCGGTAAAACTCTTAGTTAAGCAATCAAGTGGGGAAAAGTACAAGAGAACTCGACAAGGAGCCTCTGCTAAATTAGAGTCTTATTTATACTGTTACAGGTTAGTCCATGCTACTACCTCATATTTGCCTCATGTCTTACTCAAGGCCACTATGTGTACACCATGTGCCCTGACATCATCTTCCAGATCCTTTTACCCTGTTTTAGGTCTATGACATCACATCATGTGACCTGTTATGTGACTTCAATGTCACGTGCCCTTTTATCATTAATAAAAAGAAAAAGAAAAAGAAATTCAAAAGAAAAGAAATATAAAATCAAGAAAAATAGATAAAAGAAAAAAGAAAAAAGTTAGTATCCAAAGTGTTCCATAACATATTCCAGATAATATCCAACATATATAAGCCAATTATCCTCTTTTAGCATGAATCATTCTATATTCTAATCACTAATTACTTTATTGATAAGTACTCTCTATTTTATGATAAACTCCATAGAGTTCCTAATAATAACTTGTAAAAAAATCCCACTTTTTATTATACTTAGCTAAACAAGTCTCTTCAACTATATATACTATAAGCTTTTCTACAAATATTACTACTTCTTTACATCCTGTGGGCTTAGTTACAGACTTCACTACTTCACTATACCTTGTTATATATCAAGTTCACCCATTCTGAAGATTTTTCTGTAGCAGTGATGCAACAATCCAGATATCTAGTCTTTTATAATAGTAATACTTCTATTGAACTCAGTTTTCCATAACAGAGTTCTCCTATCCTACTTCTGTCAGTGTTTCACCACTGAAACCTCCACTTGGGATGATAGGAACAATACATTGAAACTCTAAGCATATCCTATATTTCTGGCTTGTATATAAGACTAGTAGTTATATTAGTCTGATAATAAACAAAGATAATTCTTATTGAACTCAATCTCTGGTGTTTAATGACAACATACCCAATTAGCACTCATCTCCATCTCAGACTTTATTTACTTCTCTGAAGTTGTGACCATATGGCAAACAGACAGTACAGCACATAAGCTGAAGCCAAGGTCATTTTACAAGTTTACATCACCAAGCTCTTACTACAGAGTTTACATACTCTGTGCATTTTCAAGCTAACTCTGTGGACTTTCATCTTCTGGGGTGAACTGTGTCTGACATACCTCTGAACACTACCACTAGACTTATGGACTTTGCTATTACAAAACTCAAACCCCATGCTCACAACCTGCTTTTTCAAAAGACTTTTAAACTACCAATTTACCACTCTCTGTTATTCCAAATATATCCTGTCTCTTAAGGTAATATTCTAGATATTCTGGCTTAATTCCTAACTATCTATATACTATCATTCTGATAATTAGCTTAGTATTGTTTTGCTAGATTGTAATAAACAGTAAAGTATTTAGAATATTAGCCATTTAGTGTTATAGAGCAAGGATGTGGACAGACTTTAGGGTTAGGGTTAGGACAGAGTAAAGATATTGTAGTAGTATTTTATTAGTCTACAACGGACAAAGGGATAGGAGATAGGCATATGACCTGAAAGTCATGTGACAGAGTCTAGAGTGGTCTGGAAGGACTTAGGGTCTAGAAGGATCAGAAAGAGTCTAGAAGGAGTTAGGGTTAGGAGTGATGTCAAGGGACATGGGTTTCTCATGGTGTACACATGTATAGTGGAGATTAAAGGTATGACATCAGGGCACATGTAGGAAGCATGGTGGCCTTAAGAAAAATACATGTAGATGAGTAATAAAACATGAGGAAGAGGCATGGACATAAGGGCCGGTTAATACTGTTGTAGCAACTATTCATCACTCAAAGACAAATGATCTCACAACAAGCAAAGCTCTCTAATGGGCTATCAAGTAAAGAGTGAGCTCCTTCTAGACTCTTTCTGATCCTTCTAGACCCTAAGTCCTTCCAGACCACTCTAGACTCTGTCACATGACTTTCAGGTCATATGCCTATCTCCTATCCCTT
>Ga0157364_1008150_pt1 | contig 10847 bp, 5 predicted proteins | sample AttsexASBM2_FD_111476 | JGI IMG/M metagenome (GOLD analysis project Ga0157364, IMG submission 111476) | Fungus gardens microbial communities from leaf cutter ant in Ribeirão Preto, State of São Paulo, Brazil - Atta sexdens ASBM2 | ecosystem: Host-associated > Fungi > Mycelium > Unclassified ... | reverse complement strand
GAAAACATTTAATGATATCAAATATTCTGACACATTGCGTAGGAGCACAAAACTCCAAATTTTGACACTATATATATAATAAAACTGCATAAAGTATACTTTTATATATACAGAATGTTCCGTAAGTTTTTGCCAACCGTTTTTGTATAAATAGAGCGCACTAAAAGTGAGTCGAAAAGTCCTTTACCATTTTACAATTTTCGCAATAGTTAACAAGATATTAATTACTAAAAACTTCTGAATATTGGCCTTCAATAATTTTTTACTCAAATACTATCAACTTTACAGAAAACCTGCAAGAGATGAAAATTATTTATTTTCTTCTCATAGAACTTTATGAATTTTTTCATAATTTTTTATCAATTTTTTAATACTGTATTTTCTTATTTTTATCAACATAAGAAAATACGATATTAAAAAATTCTGAAAAAAATTCTCATAACTTTATGAGAAGAAAATAAACAATTTTTGTTTCTTGCTATTTTTCTATAAAGTTGATAGTATTTGAGTAAAAAATTATTGAAGACCAACATTCGGCAATTTATAGTAATTTAAATCTCGTTAATCATTGCGAAAATTGCAAAATGGTAGAGGACTTTTCGATTCAGTCTATTATATTTATTATTATATTATTATTATATTTATACAAAAACAGTTGGCAAAAACTTACGGGATATCCTGTATACACTACGCGTGGAAATTAAAACATCATCTCTCGTGTCTCCAAAAAATGAATAAATTTGAAATAAGTGTAACTTTTACAAAAATGGTCAGAATGAGATATACGCAGAATGAAATGGTCACAGTGAGATGTAGAAAAAGTATTTTGAAGCTTAAAATCTTTATTTTTCAGATCTCTACTCTAATAACGATTTGATAAATTGTTATAGAGATATATGATTATAACAAAATCCATAAAATTTCGAAATTTTTTACGAATCTTGCAAAATTTCGTGCCGCAATAAGGAATCGGACACAAATACAGCTTATATCTTTCGAAAGCGTAAATCATTACCTTTAATTTGCTTTTTTGTTGAGCGTTATAAGATTTTTCTTCACCGAGAGTTATTCAACATTAAAGAAAAAATATATATTGACTTTTTATATTGACTGTTCATAAAAGACATATGGAGTAATCCACGATATTCGTAAAAAAAACAAAAAAAAAGACCGTCAAAGTTTTCTCTTTAAAATGGCTTGTAAGAAGTACTTCCCCCCCCCTCCCACTTTTAAGGAACTAACTTATTTTAAGAATTGTGCTGAATTGTACTAGATTTGTGCTACATTATGCCTCAATATCAGTCAAAATATGTTATGAAAAATACGTTAGAAAATTAAAAAAAAAAACGATTTTTTAAACCAGCCTCTCACAATTTTTTCAATTTTCATTGTGTTAGATTGTGCTAATATTATTATTGGCCAAAAGTGGTTCAAATAATGACAATAATAGAAGTTACGATAAAAAATCATTTTTAGCAATTCAGAATAAAAATGATACATTCGCGTCAGCTATTCAAATATCATAAAATTGCATATCTGAAATGCGTTAACCTAGCACAAGTCGATACAACCTTCAGTCCTCGGTACGATAAGGGTAATTGATTTGATCGTCACTTTTTAATTATAGACAAAAAAGCCGAACGCCAAAAGCCACGCGCAAGAGTAAAATATCCTTAATATTGTGCCGAGGATTTTGAAAGTTGTGCTGATTTGGGCTAAGCCAGCACAAGAGAACCTTGTCGTAGCCATCTCGATTTTGATGGGCTTTGGATGTTGTAGAGCTGGGATTTAGTTACACATTTCGACTCGATTTCATTGGCGACATCCATTGTTTTTTTCTTGCCTTTGTTTATAAGCATCATCGGATGCTTATAAACAACGCATATCGCTTCAGAAGCGTTCCTATTATTAACTATACTATACGAATGGAACTGATGAATCTCCCTCAACTTAAATAATGAATTAAAATTTCTTTTTAAAATAATTTTAAATTAATAATTGAAAATATTTTTATTATTAATATTAATAGTAATAATAATAATATAGTATTATATTATTATTATTAATATATGTATATAGCTTTCAATCATTTAATAATAATATATTTATTTAAAATTTTTAACTTGTGCTCTAGAACTTATGCTCATAATAAAATAACAATAATTAATTTTTGCAATATATATTAGGTAATAAAAAGAAATACATTATTTTTCCATTCAATTTCATGCAAAAATAATGGATTTCTTTTTACTACACCTAATATATATATAGAAAGAGAATCGACAATATAAGAAATGTACACACTAATATCTATTATTATTATTATTATTATTATTATTATTAATATTAATATTATTAATATTATTAATATTAATAATAAAAATATTTTCAATTATTAAAATTATTCTAAAAAGTTTTTATTCATTATTTAAGTTGAAGGAGATTCATCAGTTCCAGTCGTATAGTAATTAATAGTAGGAATGCTTCTGAGATGAAGCAGTACGCGCATTGATTATAAGCATCCGACGATTCATTGCTAGGCAATGCGCGGCAAGAGGGGAATAGTGGGTGTCGCCAATGAAATCGAGTCGAAATGTGCAACTAAATCCCAGCTCTGTTCTATATAGTATAATGATGTATTCACTTTTTTTTATGTATTCAAATTTTTTTCTAAGATATTTGCTAAAAACAATAAAATCCATTTTTTCGAGGGAGTGTTTCATCCCCTAACCTTGAGATATGCTATGATAAAAAATATGGGTTTAATATTTTTTATACTCTACAACATATCCAAAGCTCATCAAAATCGGCGAGGAACAACTTCGACGATTTCCTTGTATACAGTATTGTCGACGTCGAAAAATTACAAAACTATTGAATAAAAAAGCCGAGCGCCAAAGTCCGCACGTAAGAATAAAGGGCCCTTAATATCATTGTGTCAAGAATTTTTAAGATTGTGCTGACTTGTGCTAGGCTAGCACAACTCGCGAAAGGGAGAGGACTATTAAAGAGTGGGAGAAGTTACTCCTAACCCTGTCTCCCCTAGCCGCCGGATCTTCGAGGTAATCTAGCCATGTCTCAAGCAATGAGCGGACCGAGCCTGGGGCGGTCTGCCACATAGTACAGATACTCTCCAGTTATGGATACTTCGGGGAATTTCTGCACCGTATAGGTAGAGACACCCCGGTATCATCATTGTGGCACCAGGATGGATACGACGCTCCACACGCTGGCATAATGTCCAGCATAGTTCGTGGAGCGCTGTACCCTTACTGAGAAGATAAGCGATGACCTGTCCCTTTCATCCAAAAGATGGTTAAGGAGGGACGGGAACTGAAAGATGATCTTTTCCTTTTGCGATAATATTATGATGTGATAGGTCGAAAGAGAAAGATGAGAGGAGGGTTTTTACCAGTCTCGCAGGGAGATCGGTGCAACGGCCATCGTCCCCCCATAAGGGGTGGGAGGGGGGGGGAGGCGACGGCAACAACACTAAGTTTCTACTGATGATTCAAGAGCGCGGGGCAACCATCGATCCTCCGCGACAAGATAGCTAAATTGGCAAAAGCGGTGACGGGTGCCATAGATTGAGGGCAAACTGAAAGAATGCCGATCGATGATTTCAGGCTCTTCCCCATTTAGTCTGCCAGACGACAGTGATGAGGTTTTTAGTGAGTATATGAGATCCAATGTCCTTGGATCTCCTCTTCAGAGGACAAGAGCATCGAATCTTACACTAGTGAGATTAGGCCAATCTTGAAGGTGTCTTCGTCTTCATGGTGGGATGGTCTCCTTCGGAGATTTCCATCCTTGTTGAAGGTCAGATTTTTGTCACCTTAAAAAAAAAGGGCTAGCACAACTTAGATATGCAACTTTATGGTATTTGAATGACTGATTACTATGTAAGTTATTTTTCTTCCAAGTTGTCAAAAATTTTATTATAATTTCTATTGTTGTCATTATTTAAAGGTATCACTTTGGCACAATATTAGCATAATTTAGCACAATCATAAAAATCGAAAAAAACTACAAAGGAAGTTGGCCTAAAAAATCTTTTTTTTTTATTTTCTAACATATTTTTCGTATTTTGACTTTAATATTCAGGCATAATGTAGCACAAACCTAACACAATTCAGCACAATTCTCGAAATAAGTTAATTAATTCCAAAAGTGGGGGAGGGAGGGGAGAAGTTAACTTCTTACAGGTTTCAAAATGCTCTTATGATTTTTTAGATACTAATAAGCTTTTTATACAAAAATTTAAGTAAAGTTGAAAATCGAAATAATTATGTTTTAATATTTAATTTAAATCTATGCATAAAGGGAAAGGAATCATCCTATAATATTAACATAGGTTCCAACTTTAGAATCTACTAATTTTAGTAAGACCAAAACAAAGTGGTTGCGACATTTTTTACTTAATGTCTTTTATGTTGTTCTAAGCTACGACTTTGGCAATCACTCTATTGATTCTATTTTTGTATTGTAGCAGATGATCACTAATGACATTGGCATTATCCAAAACATCATGTGGAAATTTTGCAGTCGGATTTACTTATATGTATGCATGTGTGTGAATGCCCATGTGAATACATAATATAAAAAATAAACTTTTAGTATAAAATAATGTTGCCTCTATTAAATAAATAATATATACTTTTATGTTGATGTATATTTATGCTTCATTAGATTACTGTCTGTGGAATTTAGCATTAAATTCCACAGACAGCAATTCAGTGATAAACATTTCAGACGTTATTCGTAATAGAGGAAATAATAAACTCATTAGAATTTAATTTTTTTTATTAAGTACTCACGTATGTATAAGAATATAGGCAATGGAAATATACATACCAATATAATACCACATCGCCATTGTCAATGTCAAATCGAAAGTGTGAGAAGCCAAGAAATTTGTCATCACACGATGCTACCAAGTACCACGCCATTTCTTCTGTTAGTTCCGTCTGTTTCTCAGTTGCGTTCCAGCCCCAACTAGATTGTTCATACATTTTCTTCATGTTCCTCTCCATAATATCTAAGATCCACGATAAACAATCTGATGTTGCATCCTTTGCCTTAACGCAAGCAAGCTTGATCATTTTATTATCTTTCGTGATATATTCGTGGAACTTATGCAAAGTCTCCAAAGGGTTTGTTAAGGCATTTGCTTTATTTATCAATAGTCGCTGCGTCATTGCCTTTTCTGCCAAAAACTGACGCCTTGTTTTTCTAGCACTCTTCTTTAAAAAAAATGCAAGAATTTAAAATTAAATTTTTCTGACATTTTATGGAAACACTTTAAACGCGATCACATAACTGACCGGCATTATTAATGTTTAAATTCCGGATGTTGTGTCCGCCTCTTTTGTTCAAGTATAGGTTATGTTGTTCTTCTCTATAATATTCTGTATATTATACACGTATTCTAACTCGATAACTTCAAAAGAAGGGAATGTGTGAGGAATATCCCGATCATCTTAAATTTTGATAAAAATACACTTAATTGATGCGTTTTCGCGTAAAAATTAAGTTTTGACAATAAAAAAGCGTTGTGCAATGAACCGGCATACAGATCATAGATTATGATGTAATCCATAATGCAATTGGGTATGATATATTCGTAACTAAAGGTGCCTTTTTATGTCATCATTTTCATGTTGATGCTCGACGCTCATTTTCTGCGTCAAAATAGGTAATCAAAATTGACATCGAAAATGAGCATCGAGATCAGCAAAAGGCATCTTAAAAGTTGTTGCATACGATACTTGTTTTATTAGTTGGATTAGAATCTTACCACCCATACAGCAGATTGAATGCAATGTAATATTGTAAAGATATTACAGAAATGTAAATTAACAATATGCCTGCAAGATGTCAGTAATATTCCAGAAATATTACAAAACTGTAATTTTCTTTTTTTGTTAATTGTTAATATAATAATAATAATATAAAAATATAAGTTTTTGTAACATTTATGTAGTACAGTTTAACAGTCGTTTTTATGATATAATAATTAATCCATTTTTATATTTCAAATAAAAAATTTATTAATCTATTATTTGATGGCCTTAGCTAAATTTTATATTTATTTTAAATATGAAATCAAAAGATTGTATAATATCGAGTTTGGATACAATTAGAGTTGAGTAAGTTAATGTTTTCTTTAACTAAATTAAATTAAAGTTAATAACTTATAAAATTAATAAAATTAAATTAAAAGTTGAAAGAATAAAAAATTAACTTAATGAAAGTTAAATTAAGATTGAATTAACTCAAGTTTAAAAAAAAATTAATTTTGAAAAAAATTATTTCACTTTAAACAATTTGCTTTTAACAATTAAAATATAGATTATTAGGTAAATTTAATTTTTTTATTCACATGTAAGTTACTTATATAATAAAAGTCATACTATAAGGTATTTTTGTCAAAATCTTGCGAGCGAGAAGGATATATATTTGCATTATTTCTCTTTCTTTAACCTTTATCTAACTTTCTTTAACTTCTGAAACGACTGTTTACGCATGTTTACGACTAGATATTTGTTACAAAAAATATACGTAATAAATCTACGTAAAAATAGATGTGCATCACTGTTTTATAACAATTCTTCATCTAAGGCTCATTTCATATTTATATTGAAATATATTATGCTGAAATATAACATACGTTTATACACTTAAAATAGTGTGATAAATTAGTGTGATTCAAATATAAGCGGAAATTGACAAAATCTAATGAGACAATAAAAACTGGCTACCATATGATAGCATAATTATATCTTTAAGATACAATTTCTTGATGTTGCAGTGATAAATGATCACGTGACTGAATTCTTCTTCAATTTATCCACTTTCTTATCGGCAGCAACACTGTTCAAAACTTGGATTCATCCAACTTTTAGCGATATCGCTTTGCTATGCAAAGATTTAAACGTGGAACAGCAGAATGTAAACATAATAAGAGTATTTATTTAAGTTATATTCCAAAATTCCTTTCTGAGGAAAATTTTACTCGAAATATATATAAGACATGTAACGTTATATACTACAGTATTTCGAGTAAAATTTTTTTCTTTGGAGAGGACGTTTTAAAATGTAGCCTTAGAATATGGATATCATTGCAAAACTTGATAAAAATATACTCATTCAAGACACTACATTTCCATTTGAAATGAGAAAATGTAATAAGTAGAAAAATGCGACAATCTGTTTTACGAAGCGATTATTCAGATTAGGAAAACGAGTTTTCCTTATCTGAATAGTTACTAGAACTGCGTAATGAAAACGTCACCTGAGTGTATTATCCAATGTTAAAGACAAAGATAAAATGATACGTGAGAGCATTCGGGTAATATTTCCGAACGTAGCCCAACTCTAACATTTAATAATTCGCTTCGTGAAGCATACCACATTTTCTGCCAGATTCTTTCATTTTGAGTAAAAACGTGTCAAATAAATATATTTTTATCAGGTTTCCTAGTGATCTGTATTCTAAATAATAATATAAATAATAATAATTCTAAATAATAATAGTGTCTGTATTCTAAATAATCATAATAAATAAATAAATAAACACAAATTTCTTATCAATAAATATTTGTTGCGATTTTGTCTCATTTAACTCTGATTATTTTTTATTTTTATTTCCAATTTTATTTATATCGATTTTTCTTTATGATTACTTAATACATTATACCAATTTAATTATTATATTATTAAATTATTATTATTTATTATTATTTAATTATTATATTATTTAATTATTACGTTATTATTTGCGATAATTTCATGAATTTTTCAGATAGCTGTTGTATATATTGTGGCATACGTGAAATGATCATAGACGAAAAGAGCATTTCGACTCATTGATTTATGGAAGTATATAATATAACCGGTTATTCGTTGATAATTCTTTAATAATAATTTTTTTTCCATGTTTCCAATCCACGTCATCTTTCAAATAAAGGATCAATCCAAAATCTCTTGTTTTATATATTTTTTTTAAATTTGTACATTCATTAATGCATAGATGCTATTAGTCTATTTTGTCATAGTTCCGTTTTATTTTTGTTGTGCACAATCGCATCAACTTGACAGTACAATCATAATAGTGTTTTTGATATGACATTTTAGACTTTACAGCACTTTACACAACACAATTAATTTAACTAAAATTTTTTAAAATCAAAAATTTATCGCTGCTAACCCATTTATATGAGTGACATTCGAAGTAGCATATGGAAACACGTGACCAAAGTTGCCAAGTCTAAAAAAATAATTTCCTTAAAATTTGTAATAAAATTTCCCGAGAATTCTTGAAAATAAAATGTAAGAAATTCCCGAGAAATTTCTGAAAAAGTAGAAAATTTTATAAAAATTTAGGGAAAAATCAAAATTCCTGAGAAAAAATTTCCAAAAATTATTTTTTTATTTTACAATATGTTTAGTAAATAATGGCACAAACTGGAATGTAAACAAATTATTTTATTTTAATAATAAAAGTACTTCACAAATACACAAATATAGTATTATTTATATAATGTTGCGAATTATATAACTAAAAACAAATTAAAATATATTAAAATATTTTTAGACGTTTTTAGAAAGAAATATACTTTTAGCAAACTTAACAAAGTAATATCAAATTTGAAATCACATTTACTTAATAGAAATAGGAACTTTATATTATATGTTAATTTATTATCATTATGTATGTATGTATGTACATACACTAATTCAATCATAAAAAATAAATCAAGTCAAAATCAATCAATAAATCAAGATCGTTATTCTTGACATGTGAGTAATTTTTGTATATGAAAATGACAGTTTCTCGATTGTGATTGATGATTGTATATGCAATTATTATTTTTGTATGCGATATTTGTTCAAAAATAGGGCCTCTGTATACGCTAGGTGGCGACTGCGACATCTATAAGTATCTATTAAAATTCGTTAGAGAATCTCTACGCACATGTAGTTGCAAAATATGTAGTTTTATACATTTCATAACAATTGTGTTGTAACTTTTTTTCGTATTTAAAAAAATTATAAAATTTCTTGATATTTTTCCTTAAATACTGGAAAAGTTTAAAAATTTTAATAGATTTCGATTAAAATTCTGTTTTCTTATCAATTCATTAAATTTCATTGAATCTCAGGAAATTTCCCGAAACTTAGCAACCCTGTTTTACATTGCAAGCTGATCGCAAGTTTGTTGTGACAGCCAATATAAAGCGTTGATTTCAAAAACTTCAGATTGGCTGTCACAACAAACTTGCGATCAGCTTGCAACTAATGTAGAACCGGCTTAAGAAAATGTACTAATAGAAGGCCTTCGTTTCCTTCCTTTTCATGAAATAAAAAACTCTTGGTTCAATTTCTTATGCCTCACGTTAGAAAATAATAACACATGAGACATAAAAAATAATAACACAACATACGTTATGCTGTGCTCCCCGCTTTAGGGAACGTTTATATTGGCCGTAATCGTATGGCATATGTCGCAATCTGTAAAAATTGACCAATCACCTTCGAGTATTCGCTTCTTACAATCGAATTAGAGAAAAATACTCGACTGTGATCAGTCAATTCTTAGAATGGCTACTATGCAGCGGAATAACGTAACGTGGAACTAAATATAAGCGTTCCTCACCAACTGCAATTGGTACAGTGATTGGTTCCGCTCTCGTTCCGCGTTAGAGTGCCGTTCCATTAAGCACGGATCTGAATGACGGATCAAATTTCTGAGTAGAATTGACTTTCCGTTCCAGTTCCATTCCGTAACAATTTTTTTTACCCGTCCCATTCAGTAAAAACGAAACGGATTATCTCGTCGATCGTAAATAAATGTGCTCGATATTTCGTTATTTTGAATAGTTGAAGCAATAATATATATATATATATATATATATATATATATATATATATATATATAGTTTGTGCAATTAACTTGCTGATAACTTTGTTATGAGTTCTCTAAAATATTAAATTGTAATTAATGAAATATATTTTCTAATCAGATTTCGTGCTGTTTTTCGGCGGAACGTTCGTGATTGGTCGTGGTATTATTCTGCTGATTCCGTTCCGTTGAAATGTGTCTTCCTATGTCTTCCGATTGAGCAGAATTTGTGGAATGCGCAAATAGCTCTGACCAATCGCAAAAGTCTTCCCGTAGATCATTTTTATTAGATCTATCAGAATAACGTTTGTCATTAGCTTGCATTGATTGCGCAATGGATGCATTGATTCCAATGGAACATAGAAAGACACATTTCAATAGGCAAATAAATTTCTGCGGATCGGAAACACATACATACAGGAGCATTGCCCCGACTTCGTTTTATGTACCCATTTTTGATTTACGTTTTCGCCTTTTTGTATACTATATATATATATACAACATTCGTGTTTTGAGCATATTGACTTCCGTATTTCTAGAGACTTAATTAATTATTTTCAGGGTTATGTTCAAATTCCTATGGTATTACTCCATTCTTGTTATTTAGCGAATGTTAAGGGTGATATAACACCCGGAGAACACCCAGATAATCCGAATAGGTCTCAACATATTGATTAACCCAACAAATGAGAACGGATTGAAATGGATTAAAATGGATTTAAATTTTCAGAAATACGGATTCATGAATGTTAAATCCTTTTCAATCCTGAATGCATTTTTATTCATTTATAGGAATTGCATAAAGCAAATGTCTATATCTTTTCAATCCTGAATACATTTTTATTCATTTATACGAATTGTATAGAGCATATCTCTATGCTTTTCAATCCAAAAATAATATTAGCATTTTCTGTGCATCGTGAATACTACTCGTTTCAGAATT
>Ga0157364_1008149_pt1 | contig 10848 bp, 3 predicted proteins | sample AttsexASBM2_FD_111476 | JGI IMG/M metagenome (GOLD analysis project Ga0157364, IMG submission 111476) | Fungus gardens microbial communities from leaf cutter ant in Ribeirão Preto, State of São Paulo, Brazil - Atta sexdens ASBM2 | ecosystem: Host-associated > Fungi > Mycelium > Unclassified ... | reverse complement strand
ATATGAATTTAGGATTTCAAAACAAATAAAATTTCCCTTTAGAAGTTTGTGCGTGAAGTGCTCATTAACGATCTTTAATCATTACAATGGAGGGTAATACAAGGGTGCGAAAAAAATTATACAGACAATCAGCTATTCGTTCTCTTATCGATAGATTTTGAACAAAAAATTCTTATTGTTCTGTAACTTAAAAATATCTCGATGTTAAACAAAACATTTACGAGCAAATTTTTAGAGAAAAATTTTATATTAATATAAATAACTAGCGATATTAATGATGGCTAATTTATATTAAGCGTGGGTGCCGTTAAATACACTATTATTTTCATAAATGACCTATCCGAAGTCACTGCTCGTCTTGTGAATGATATTAATTCCTTGCTCATATAATTCACTTCGTGCTCAGCTAACGACAGATTTACATAGATATTCTTTTCCGAGAGCACTCCGTATTGTAAAAAATCGAAATTCGATAAGTCTAATTATTGTATGACATATATCTAGTCGTCAATTTCTCAACTATTTTATTTGTTTTGATGTCCTAAATTTATATTTTAAATATAACGATGATTTAATCCGGAAACATATATATCCTGCATATATTCTTCTTTCTCATTCTTGTTTTGACGAAATTGCTCATGGCCAGATTCTGATAAGATTTCGATTTCAGAGCACATCCGCAACTTCTGCGACTGTTTTTTTTTTAAAGCTACGAACGTTAGACGAAGTATCGAAGACACACATATGTCTATTTAATCCGCCTTTTAATCTTCGAAATAAAATAGTAGCATCCGATTTCGACAATATAAAATACAAGTATAAAAATCGAATAAATATAAAAATCGATATAAATCGAAATTATTTGAATTTCGTATAATGCTGATCATGTTCTAAATACATTTTTAATTAGAAAAAATGAATAATTTATAAATTCTATTCAAATACTTCTCAAATAAAAATGATGCAAAAACATGACACAAATTAAAATAGTTTGTAAAGTTTCTGGTAATATAGTATTGTAAAAAAGTTAATATCTCATTATTAATATATATATATTATTGTACTACTTCTAGAAAACTTGAAGTAAGCAATTTATGATTAGCTCTTAACTAACCTTTAGTTCGCACGATGATTCTCAAGTCTTTTACTACATACAGTAAATTCGTGTCCCAGATTAATTTTCATTGCTTTTACAAATATGCAAAAATTATTAAGTGATTTTTACATATCTTTAATGTCTTTAGAAAGCATTTGTAACATTGTATTTAAAAAATTATATGAATAATCAATTACTTGTTGCTATTTTAATAAAAAGGAATATACAGGAAACGAATGGTACTGAATCGTGTATGTTTAATTGAAGATTGACGTGTATTAAAATTTAATACTGCCGTAATAAATAATTAATTTTAAAATATATATAATAACTTTTTTGTCCCTTCTGAACAGTTTTATATTTTTGATTTGTATCACTTTATTTGCGGGGATTCCATATGTTTAATTTAATTAAATGAATGAATGTGATACTTTACCGAAATTTTATTTACGCAACGTGGTCTCCGCGCATACCATCCGCAGAGTAAATAAAGATGCATCAACAATGGGAAATCTCGTAAAATTACTCGTGGAAAACGCACGTTTGTTGCGTTCTTCTTAGATAAACATTGTGATTCATCCAACATTGTGCGCAAGGTGAATTTTCCCCGAGTGTTCCGACTGGACGCACAGGTGTATCACAGCGAAATGGAAAATGTAACTATTCTTAGAACCCACCCTGGTCAGCGCTTTCTCGCACCCGGTAAATTTAGATTGTCCATTTGAGCGTGAACATTTTTCATATCTGCAGGGAGCAAATATGCGAGCCAAAAAATCAGGGTGCGCTGGTCGCTCTTTGCATTCCAAAGTCCGAACTGCAAATATGCTGACGGGGATAGAAACACGACAAATAGAAAGCGCGTGCGTATTCTATTTACGTCTCGGGCATTCCCGGGTATGGGTGACCATTGAAACTAGTATTACTCTCGAGGGCTGACAAGCTTTTTTTCATTAATAAAACTAGTCGGAACGCTATTCATCATCATTTTCGCCGTATTGACGTAGAATTATTGACACACTCTCTCTCTCTCTCTCTCTGTCTCTCTCTCTCTCTCTCTCTCTCTCTCTTTCTCTCTCTCTTTCTTTCTCTCTATTATATCAATAACGACATACTCTCGCAGTGTTTCCGCTTGAAAGGAGAAAAAAGTCAATTATAGCCTTATTTTTGTAAAAGAGATATGAGCGGAATATCAATAAGCATTATTTTTAATATTCATATATTTTTAACGAATCGTTCGTTCATTCCGTAATATAAAATCTCTGCCATTTTGTGTCTTGAGTGGAAGAATGAAATGGAAAGGACGTGTCGCGTTCTTGATGCTAAAGTCGTTCATCGTAATAAACGTGCTCGCGCTTATGGAACTTCCGGAGATAATCCAGGAAAAGCGGCGCGCACTCAACGCTACACGTGACTGCCTCATTCTCGCATAACACCGACAGCACATACTTGACCTTTGCGCAAATGTAAGAAAAGAGAATACCATCGAGGTCACCTATACGTGAGCGCGGACCAACGTTTTTCCGAGAGATTCAAGTGCCTCGGGATCTGATTATAACCCGTACTTGTTTCGACAATACGCGGAGAAAGAGATTACAGGTGGGACGAAGGAAGAAATAGAGAATTCTGCCGGTTTCTTTCTTTCCGGTTGTACCGGTTCGAGTTGTCACAGCCGGTCACAAGCCGCAGTCCGCGAACTGCGAAGGAGACGCAGTTAGTCAACAAGAAATCCATCGCGTATAACGTCGCGTGACTTCCTCTCTTGCCACAGTTCTGAACTGTTCGGTGGTACCGAACGGCGACGCCGACGTCCCGTAGTTTCGATCTCATTAGCAAAATTAATCCAACAACTGCCACTAACTTAGCTGACGTAGACTGCTTTTATTGAAGCTTTCATGTTTTAAATAATTTCTTCGTGTTTGCGATGCAAACATTTGAGAAACTGTAAAAACTTGTGCGCCTGTATGTTGTGTTTAAATTATCTCTTTTACGCATTATTAATATAATTATCCAAGTATATCTATAGATAATAGTTATGAGATTATGTAATACATTCGGAGAATAGATTCATGCAGTTTAGAGAAGGAGAGAAAGGTAGATATCGTTATTGAGATGGCATTCTTTCAAACGCTAAAAACATTATATACAGACTTATAACGTAAAATTTATATAATATAAAACTAAATACTTCTATAAATAATGATAAAGAAAAAGTAAACAAAAATGAAGGTTGCAGACAGAGGTGAGTAAAATACTCAAAAAATTGTATATTTAAATACAAAATATTCTAAAAAAAGTATTCAAACACAAAATACAAAATACTCTCAATAAAATAAAAATTTATTTAAATGCGTATTTTAAATACATATTGTATTTCAAATACTGCCCAATCCTGGCTGAGACACAACGCTAAACCTTGTTCACCAAATGTAAACAAGGATAAATGATATATTATGCACATCATGCGTGCATTACGCACTTTAGATTGAGTCTATGCGATTTTAACTTTAATCAAAACAATTTTTACATCATTTAAATGTATTTAGTATTTACAAATTTCAAATACAAAATACTCTCAAAAAAGTATTCAAATACGAAATACAAAATATATTTGAATACGTATTTTAAATATATGTCTTTCAAATACTGTCCACCCCTGGTTACAGATAACAGATTGTACGATATATAATATGTATAATGTTAAATCTAGTTGTCAAATTTAATGTGAGTCGCCACTGCTCCTACTAAATATATCATTATTTTTTACTAAAACGATAATTAAATTTGACACTATATACGTGTCAATTTGACATTATTTAATATCAAATTAACATGATATAGTGTCAAATATAATTATTGTTTTAATATAAAATAACAATATGATTGAGTAGGAGCAGGCGACTCACTTAAGTTAAATTTAATACTATAGACTTAACAGTATAAGCGATATATACATATAATATAATATGTAAAACATGGTAAATAATATAATATAAGAGAGAGAGAGAGAGAGAGAGAGAGAGAGAGAGAGTTGAATATTAATTTCTTTCTTAAAAGAAGAATGAACGCGTGAGAATTTCGACAAGTACAGCAGCGATTGTGAGATTAGCGAACTTGTTGCGTAAATTATGTATTTGTGCGGAAATTTAGTTATATGCCCTTAAGTAACGTGTCGAGCTTGTAAACTAAAACATCCCGCGGGTGTTCTCGATCCCAACAGGACCGGGGCATCGAAATATTCCGCGCGCGAGTGTGGTGAAGTACACATCGAACAGGCTCTCGCGTTAAAGCAACGTTTGTGTAACACCGGTCCCAGCACTCCCAGCTCCCAGCCACGTGTGTCTCGTTCTCCCGGGATATTGCGTGTCGCGTCGGTCGGGTATGCGGCACAATTCGAGGTTTATTCGAGTCTCCAGGAGTTGTCGCTTCCAAGCCGAAGCCGGGAGAGCCTCCATTCCACATCCACCCTTCACCGGGTAATATCCGTTATTCGGTTCCGCGAGCTTGGAAGTTGCCGCGAACGTTGACGGGATTTATCTCTCCCTCGGCCAAAGTTGCCAGAGAAATAAGGCGAGTCTTCCGGTCGACGCGTTGCCTGGGCGATGTGACGGGGTTCAAATACAGGGTCTTATGAAAGAGCTTAGGCATCCCTGCTCCAAGATTCATCGGTGCTTCCAGAAATTCGTCGTTGCGTTGTTCCGGGATTAAAGCGAAATCATTTCACGGAATTGTAAACAGGCAGTTTTAGTTTGATCACGCCTCGTAGAAATTAGTAAATACAAGAGAATATATATAGAAAGATTAAATATATTTATAGTATTATATTATCTCTTGTAAATTGTCTGTCTCACAGCGACCATCTAACAGCGCTATAGATTTAATCTATTATTTACGCGGAGAGTTTTTAGCTCGACACATTTTTTAATCAATGAAATTTATTTTTATATAATATAATTATTTTTATATAATATTTTTATATAAGTTTTGATTTTCATAATAAAGAAAATCTTTGGTTTCTACATAAAAAAAAATCTTTCTCAACTTTCAAAAGTTTACTTGTATACAATTATATTTTTTTAATACTGAATTTATTTAAATACATTTTTTTCTTATAATGAACATTAGAATGGGTGATTCATTTTTCAATTGTGTAATAAAAAGCTTCAAGTTTTGCTATACTGACGAACATATTCTGATTAAACCATTAAAAGAGTCCAATAGAAATAGGATTTTGATGAGATCGAAAAATAATTTTGGTTATCATAACTCTATCAATTTTACAGCCTAGACAAAAGAAATTTTGTTTCTCCTCACCAAAATGCCATTCTTGTTGAATTCGTTTGTTGGTATAATTAAAACATTTTTTTTCAGTGTAACATTCAGAAATGTGGAAATTTTTGGTTATCATAACTCTATCAATTTTACAGTTTAGACAAAAGAAATTTTGTTTGTCCTCATCAAAATGCTATTCTCGTTGAATTTGTTTGTTGGTATAATTAAAACATTTTTTTCAGTGTAACATTCAGATTGTGGAAATGTAGCACGATACTTTAAAATACATTTGCATCTAGTACTGTGTATGAAATTGTAGAAGCACAGAAACGTGTGACTGATAATTCCAGTTTGAGGGCATCTTGCGGTTTTCATTATAGCATGGAGTTCACTGAATCACATAAGAAAAGGAGCGAGAGAGAGAAAGAGAGAGAGAGAGAGAGAGAGAGAGAGAGAAAACCACAACGAAAGTCATTTTCTCGTTATGCGGAGCACCGCGGCGAAAGGATTTCAGTATAGTTCTTTCGCACATTTCATATTCATCGCTCTGGCGTTTTGCCGCCTTGAGGCTGCCCCTTAAAATAATCTTCGTGACGGATCTAGGCTGCCGTGCTGAATACGTCGTATCGCGAATACGTTTCTAATTTGATTTACCTTGTTCGCCGACGCGGCTCGGCGCGATAAATTTACCGCCGACGCTAAAAGGCCTGGCGGTAGTGGTGACGGTCACGACGGCCAACGAAGTATCGCAAATCGCGAAAACGGAAAGTAGTAATTCACGTCAGCGACGATCTAACAGCGCTACGTCAGATTTATTCATTGTTATGTATGGAGAATTTTTTGCTCGACACATTTTTAAATTATTTTAAGCGAAATTTCTTTTTATGCGATGTAAATTTTAATTTCCACGAAAAACTTCCAAGGAAACTTCAATTTCTGCATGAAACAAATCTTTCTGAATTTTATGAAAAGTTTAATTATATAGGAAATTACACATTTCCTTAATGTTAAATATATCTAAGTATATTATCAAGTATTTTCACATTTTTATATTTTTTTGTTTTGATATATTTCTTGCGAGATAAATGTAAGTGCAAATGAAAGTTTCTTTGATGAAGTAATAAAATATATCCACCTATAATACTTTTGATGCTTCCACGATAGAAGCTACTGGAGAGAAGGGTTTACAAGTTTTCTCTGTCTTGATACATCGTTCAATACCAAAATATTGCTTATGTTTCGTAATCATTCCAGTTCACTTCATCAGAGCGAGAAGTGATATCTATTTATCTATATTTTCAAGTATAATAATTCATACTATGAAAGAAAAGTGTTTGTTATTTATGTTGCTATTGACTATAATTCAATAGTAAAATAATTTCAAACTAAAATAAATAATAGATAAAGGACTACGAAAGGATATTTATTGTTAAATACTAAATAACAAAATCCTTACATAAAAGCATATGTTAGCAATAATAATTGTTTTATAATGATTTTCATCAAATGACTATTAAAGTGATTATAATTTATAATCAGTTACAGTTCCAAATACATACATTTTAAATATAGAACTATGAATATAATCATCACTGTTACTATAACATTATAACTTATACAAAAATGGAGATTCTAACCATAATAATTTTACCTAGTAATTATAAGCAAATAGACATATACCGAACTTTTCTTTCAGTGTATGCTACAATATTCAGCATTAAAACTTAATAGATAATATCAGGTTAGAGTAAGAAGAAACGAGTATGTAGATTAATCTGGTGATAGATTGCGCAAGAGCTGCCGGAGTGTTACGCTTCATCCTACGCCGTCGTTGCTAACAGTTGCTTTGCAGGTGGGATGCACCGAGTGTGCTCGTTTTGGGTGTCAAGTGTCTCGTTATCGTCGTTATCTGGCGCACATTAGCTATACCCGCGTCATCGGCACACAGCACAGTGGTTTCCCTACGTGCCGTCAGCAGCTCACAACCGACGCGACGCGACGCGACTCACTACGATATTCGGTTCGTTCGCTTCCAACATGCGGAACGATGCGCGAAATTATATACCACTGGAATACGCTCGACCTAGCACGAACTTGCTGCGAACTTAAATTAAATCCTGAACGGTCCTTCCTTACCTCGAGAGCCTGTGTCCGGAGAAGATCCTATTTAAAATTTTACTCCGGTGAAAGAAAATGAATATTTCACAGCGTAAAGCAGCGCGATGGGAGATCAACACATCTCTCTTTTATTTCCGTTACCGAACATAACCAATTTCCGTCTCGCAAAAGATCTTGAAAAAAAAAGCTCGCTTTTTTTTCGAAGCGTACTGATATGTGCCGAACTTTTGTATACTTCAGCTATGTTCCGATATACACTGCCAGTATTGAAAATAGTTCACGTTATGTGTATTACAAATTTTATATCGAAATACGGCCAAAGTAAGTATTCATCAAATATAAAAGTTATTATTGGCATTCGATATTACGTGGATGAATTAAGTCATCCTTAATACACATATCTTGTTGATTTTTAAGGGCAAAGTTAAAGTTACATATTGATATCGTTTATTATTTATTTTGGGAACTTTGAATGTTAAATGTAATTTTTTATTATTGCAAATTTAAGAACAGTAAATTAAAAACAGAGATGTTGCTCTTATTGATAAAATATATTTTTTTTAATATTCTTATAATTTTTTTTGTTACCGAGTTATCGCGAATTAAATAAAAGGAACATTTCGATTTCCAAACTGTTCTTGTAATTCTTGCGTTAAAAATTATTGTACCGCAATTTAAAAAATACATTCTTGAAGTTGAAACTTTGCTCTATTGAACATTTGTAATTATTAAATTTTTAAAAACATATGAGCTAAATAAAGTAGCGCTTCAACAAACTTTTGTTCCAAATATATATACGTGTACAATACATATATGTTCCTCCGTCATATGCGAATTCTTAGAATTTTAAAGTGATTATGCAGCTGTTAAGCGATACGTGTCGCAGCTTGCAATTAGAGATGCTTATGAGCCAAGAAGTGATACGCGTAATCTTCGACATCTCCTTAATTTCACTGCCGCGAATATTTGTCGCTGTCAATGGAAAAGGATTGCCGATGTTTGTGACGGCTGCTGATGATTAGCAATCGCTGCAGGTGCATTATGCTCATTCCGGTATCGAGTATTTCGTTATCTGACAAATCGGACGTCGTAAGCATCATTGAAGACCGTTATTCGCATCACAGCTACAGGTGCAAATTCGTCTCGCACTCATCGCAAAATTAACAATGACGGATGCGATTCGACACGCGCCAAGCTGTTTGCGTCGAGTTAATCACTGTTCAATAAAAGCTTTTTTTACGACTTCTCCCTTCTACAAATCTATAGGCTTGTTTGATGCTGATTAGACTTATCTTCTATGACAAGAGGCCTATCACAACTCGGAACCGATTCGATTCTCTTTGAAATATTGTTAAACACAAAAATCAAAGAAGCATGCATTTTTTTATATCGGCCCAATTTGAGATTTAAAAAAACAATCCAATCTCCAAATTAATGTTTTGATTTCTGATCAATTATTAACAAAGCGATGAGAATAGAGAAATGTTTTAGACAAAACTTTTTTTTTATAATATATTTTATAATATATTTTATAATTCTGTATTTAAACTTTTTAAAAATTTAATTGATTTTTGAAGTATTTTTGAAAATACTTTTATTCTCATTAAGTTTTGAAGGATTATTTCGTTTTTTAAATTTGAAATCGGATTGATAAAAAACTGCGTAACATTTAAATTTTTGTATTTAATAACATATTTCACAAAAAGAATCAAATCGCGCAGTTTCGGATAATTGTGACAGGATAATTGTGAGAGAAACAGGGTTGAATATTTAAATGTTTGACAATTATTGATGTTTCAATTCTCTCTCTCTCTCTCTCTCTCTCTCTCTCTCTCTCTTATTTTTTCTTCCATATTTTTATTTTTCATTATTTTATTTGAGTGTTTCTGAATGTAATTATGTTATAACTATATTTATAATATCTTAGCGTTTGAGTGTGTTATCCTAGAACATTTAATAAATAGCGATATCTTTTTCTCTTTTTTTTTTATATTTTTAGTATGCATTTACCTACTGTTATTTTCGCCAGTTGAACGCGTGAATACACGTTCGTGTTATTCATTCGCCGGTCAATCATAACGAAGCAAATTGGCTCTTGGATTATGCATATGAAGCGTACCCAAGAAACGAACGTCACATCCTCGCACAATTCTTTGTTGCGTTACATATTAAGCTAAGAAAAACTTTTAATAGAAATTTTTATGAAATCTTTTCGCTGCATACAAATGCGTTTTTTTCCAGACTCGCGAGTTTGCGAGATAGAATTTCGCCACTGATTAGCTTTGAAACTTCTCTCGTACGAGTCGATTTGTGGTTCTTATTCTTGTGCGTTCATATTTCATGGAATACGATTCTGCCTATAAGAAATTAATTCAATTGTCCTCGGCCGCTCTGTTTTTGAGTAACATTGCGGAACAATCTCGTTATATCCCGGCAGTCATATCGTAACTCGAGGCGCCATTCGTTTTTTACCTGTTGCAAAAGAGCGGGACAAACGGGGAGAACGGGGGAGGCGACCTAATTTGTCTACGTTGTATTCATTCGTAGCATTGTTTTTTTTTTTTACCGAAATAATTGCTCAGCAGATTGTGTCCCTACACAACGAGAAAAGTCAATACACACCTCGTGCCTCGCGGCAATGCGCAACTTTCGTTCCGATAAAATGTATCGATACGCGTGTGTATGTATATGAATGAAGGCGAAGCGTGCGCGAGAAAACGAGCCTATGCTAAGTGCAAAATTGTAATAACGACAGGATTAGATCAGGAATCTAAATATCCCGGCGTAAAATGTTTTGTATCAGAGTTTGCAATCATAATTTGATAAATATTAATAACAGACTTCTATTTGGGGAGGGGGGATTATTTTATCTACTAAATTTCTATTAAATCTATTATTTTTATTATATTATCTATTATTTATAACAACGATATAATTATTTAAAATATAGTTTTTTAAAAAATAAAATTTCAATCATTAAAATTTTAAATCATTAAGATTTTGAAATGTAATTTTAATGCGATAACTAATTGTAAAAGAATTATTGGGAGTACAAATTAGTTCGGTCCGTTTCTCTAAAGATGGCTCCAGCTGTTGTGAATGGTTCATAGTGATAGCTGATTTTAGCGGTTTCAGAGAGATTAAACATCTGCTAATAATATTCGGTTTATATCGCTTTGAGTTTCATACAAAAACCTTGATTTTTATTATGTTTGAAATGTCGAATTTTGTGTTAACCAAGCAGCATTTGCGGAAGATTTTGATTTTCTGCTTTAATTGGAAGAAAAGTGTGGCTGAAGCCCATCGAATGCTTGTCGAAGTTTATGGTGACACTGCTCCAACTGATAAATCATGTAGGGAATGGT
>Ga0157364_1008148_pt1 | contig 10848 bp, 6 predicted proteins | sample AttsexASBM2_FD_111476 | JGI IMG/M metagenome (GOLD analysis project Ga0157364, IMG submission 111476) | Fungus gardens microbial communities from leaf cutter ant in Ribeirão Preto, State of São Paulo, Brazil - Atta sexdens ASBM2 | ecosystem: Host-associated > Fungi > Mycelium > Unclassified ... | reverse complement strand
GTGCGAAGTGATTTCCACCCCATCTTCCCTTCTGCCTCTAAGAGCATGCAACTTTCCACGCGAAGTGACTTCTATCCCACCTCTCCCCTTGTTTCAAGGGCGAACGACTTCTACGCGAAGCCATTTTCACCCCACCTCTCCCTCTGCTATGGGACGCACGACTTTTCATATTCCCTTTCAGATGAGGTGTAAGTCGCTTCACATGGAAAGTCATAAAATATATTTATAGAAAGTTTCTCTCCAAAAATTTCTGTTTTATATATATTTATACGTTTAAATAAGTTTCCGCCATTTTTTTGTGAAATTTTGTTTTTAAACATTTGCTAACAGTTGATTAATCAACATTAACAATTCTTTTAGCGTTTGACATAGCTTTTCATCAAATAATGCTTCCAGTTATTCAGTTTTCAATTTTTCGATGCATTTTTACATTTTTTATCTTTTATCGAAATCATTATTTCTAAAGTATTGAAACCATTTTTTCGAAGCATATACCTCCATAAGCAAACGATAACTTTCAGCTACACTTTTCTTAACAATAAACAATGCAGTAAAACTTCACAAATGCTGTTTTGTTACACAAAAATCGATGTTTTCAGTGCGATGACAAAAACAAAGAACTTTTTTTGTTTATAACTTTTTAATGTACAATGAGCGACGACTAAAACTTGTTGGAGTGCTCAAAGTCATGACTTTGATAACATATCAAGGTCATTAATTTTTGAAGATGCTTTTGTAAATATTTACCATTAGATTCAAATGATATGCCATGTTGTACCTATATATATTCAAAGATATACAATAGGTTCAAAAAATTTATTGTAATTTGTCAAAGTCGATTTCTTATTAAAATCTACACAGCTTACATATTAAATAAGAAAACATAATCATATATAAAACTGTGAAAATATTATCTTACTCGTAAGTGCAACCGTATAGCATTTCGCAATGTAACCATATTTTTCTATGATAGCGATTTCATTTTTGTCTTTTAATTCGTTACATATATGCTGAAGTTTTATAAACGATTTTTTAACCTGTTATTTTAGTAATATAGTTTATATAATATATCTTTGTATGTAACAGTATTAGGAAATATTATTTGATATAAAAAATTTAACAGATAATATTTGATGATATTTATTAACTTACAGGTTCAATGTTAACGCGAAATGTATAATATTTTATCATGAAAATAGTGAAAACAGATGCGGGAGCCAAAATCGTGACGATGACATCTGAAGTCAAATTTGTTGTTATAAATGTTGTCAACTGTAATTATGTATTATTTTTAAATTGTAATATGATTATAAATATAATTGTATATAATGATAAATAATTATAATTAGATAATTATAACTAAATTGATACAAATTATTTCAATTATTTCTTAGTAAAAAATTATTGCGCATTAATTTTTTTATACAATAATATTATTACATGCTATCCTCCTCACCTGAAATATAATACTCGTCATCAAAATAGCAGAAAAGAAAACAAATTGAAATTGAGTGATTTTTGATTGTCGATATGGCCACAAGCCAATAGCGAGTAGTAAAATTCTATTGAGACTTAAATATTGTGTTTCTATACAGATCATCACTTCACTAAGTTCGATTCAAGAATGATTGTTAAGAAATCGACAAGAGTCTTATCCCTTTCTTTTTCCATTGATCAATAGATAATAGACCTATTATATGATTTCCCTCTTCTTCTCGTAAACTTCAGTACATTATATAATTTTGTTTAATGCATGATATTACCATGAAATCATAATACTCACAATCTTCCATAAATTTCGTAATGAAAGGTATATCTTTACACTATCAATTTGATGCAAAAAGAAATTTCACAAATATTTTGTCATAAAAAGTGAAGCGCTTTTAAGAAAAATAAGAATATATCATAGTTGTTTCTTATTTATTAATGATTTTACATATTTTATTTTTGCATGCTATATATGTAACGTTTGATTTTTTAAGAAAATATTATTTAGTCTTAAATACCGCTATTAACTTTAACATTGTAATTCGTCTCGACGTTTATTTTATCATTCATACATATTTTATTTTAAAAATTATTATATTTTTATCAAGTTTAAATATAATAATTCTTTAATTTTTTTTTCCAAACACGTGTTTTCATTTTAAATGAAAATATTTGCAGTAATAACAAATAAATATCAATAAATAATAAATGAAGGCTTTTTCATATAATTAATTTATAGAGGATATTAGAATATATTGATTAAAAATAATATAATCTTGTATGTATTTGTGATAGAATATTTTTTAATGGTTGCAGGATATTCTTATTATATTTTCATCCTTAAGAAAGCCGCAATTCAACAGTTAATATACTTTTCGCAGTTTATATAATTCGTGATTTCCTAATAGGAAAGGTGTACCTAGATCATCCCATTCCATTGAGACCCGTGCAATGCAAACAGGTGTCCTGGCGACAGGAGGGCGGTTCTATCAGGATCGCATCCCTCGCGAGCAGTTTCTCGTGCAAGATATAAACGCATAAGCGACCTGTCCGCCTCCATACATCCTTGATCCGGAAATATGCTTCGCGTTTGAGGCAATTACGGGCATTAGCGTGGGTGCCGCCTGCGGCTTTAATTTGACTCGCAACCGTTTCGCTTCGGCGCTTTTGAACTTCCGAAATATAATTACACGCGACGCTCCCTTTATTTCGATAATAATTTTCTTCCTCTTTATTGTGTAATAGAAGCGTCCGGATGTGCATTTGACATGCGAAGTAAAACATATGTTAAAAATACAAGTATATGCACACACACACACACACACACACACACACACACACACACACACACATATGCAAATTTAAATATTAAAAGATAAGTATATTATAATTATTTGTATATCTAAATATCATATACAATTACGTTGTATTTCTAAATGTTATTTTAGAATCAATTATATATATAAAGATAATAATTTATTATTTTTATTAATATGATATTCGGACAAATAATTGTAACATATTTTTTAATATTTAAATTTGTATTAATATATATATATATATATATATATATATATATATATATCTGTTTTTAAATAATTTCTAATTGTTTAGAGCAAATTATAATTATGTAATATTACTTAATTTATTAATAATTTATTAATATATTAATTTTTAAATAAATATTGAACAAAGTTTTTTAGAAAAAAAAAATATATTTATTATAAATAAGGAAATTTAATGTATAAATAAATTATTCAGTTAAATTAAATTTAACATATATCGGAATCTTCAGATATAATAAAAAAATGGGTGTGAAAGATAGCTTTGACTTTCGCTTGAAGATGATAGCCGTAACTCGAACTTTGTCTGAGAAGGCTGACGCACCATCTACGTCACCTTTATATGCCAGGGCTGAATTAAATAATACAGTATTTTGAAACGTTATCAAAAATTTAGATTTTTAACTGATAACACGAAAACATTATATCAGACTAGCTGCGCTCTTCCCTTATAGAAATTTAATACTAATACTGACCAATTAATTAGTTATTTTGAGTATTAAAACTTTTATTAATACTTTTTAGTACTCAAAATAAGATTAATTGGCCAATACTAGTATTAAATTTTTACAAGGGTTTAATCTTTTTAAACGGAAGAAACTGCTACTTAATTTTAATCATGTTACATTTAATTATTTCTATCTAAATTTAATAAATAACATTAATTTATAAATTGAATTTCTTCACACATCGACTACATTTTTTTCTAAAGAAACTGCGGGATTTAAATATTTAAAGTTATCGGATAACGTTATAAAATTGAAAAGTTAGTAATAACATTTACGAAAAATTAATCAAATTTTGATATGAATCATTATTTTAATGTAATCTTTACGACATTTAATTAAATGATTAACATACAAAAATATTCGATTCTTCAACTTAAATTTTTATTTTATCGAAAGAAATTTCAACTCATTCACCCCTGATATTCACAATTCAGAAGCTCAGATCGTGTTACGTCATCCATTATTACGTAGTGTTACATCGTCATAACCATCGTCATAATCGTTTATGGACTATGTTCCGCTTCGTGACGTCGCGAAGATGAGATGCTTCGCATGCCAGGATCGCATGATTTTCCAGGAGCGCCTCCGATTTTCTATCTTTATCGTAAAAAGATTTATATTATCCATATAATATAACTCTTTCATTTGTTTTTATTAAAATTTTAGTTTACCAATCTTTTATCAATTTAGACACGTCTCTCTTGAGGAGAATTAAAGTGTGATTTAAAATATAATGAAAAAAAGTATGGAATATTAAATTCTAAATAAGGTTTCAACGTGAAGAAAATGGACTCCATTTTCAAGTTTGATTACAAGGAATAGAGAGAAAAGAAAATTGAAAAAAATTACATAACGATTAGAGAACTGTGTTTTATACATTATAAACTGAAATATTATTTGTTGTTCATGTTTGCACATAAAAATGATTTGGAGGTCATTAAATAAAAGAATATTTAGGCTCTGGCGCTCGTATGTCATCGAAGATGTTTAGGTCGGGTTCGTCGTCAGGCTCAAATTCGATGTCCATTGGATCGATCGTAGGAGGTGGATAGGGAATCCTGGGTTTCGCAGACGGTGCTGAACGTATCAGACACGCTTCCAGTCTTTCCTTCACGCACTTTCTGTCACCTGTCGCATTTATTACGGACGCAGTTTCCCCCGCGTATTGCAATATGGCATCTATATTTTCTTTGTATTCCTGAAGCTACATTTTGCGAATAACAACAGAAATAATTATAATAATAAATCAAGTAAGATAAATATAATTTATATCTAAAAAATAAATAAAATTAAAAATGCAGTTTAATTGTTAACAGAAAAGATTTAAAATTTATCATTTTTATCATTCACGTTTCTCAATTATAGATAATAAAATAAAGTATTATTTAAACTTTGAATAAGAAAATTTTTTTAAGACAAAATTACATCTTGTTCGATGATGTCTTTATAATTGGAATGAACATCTAATTTGTAGTCAGGATCTGTCACCGAAGATTCACACGATGAGAACTCATGCTCACTTTCAGTGGTAAAGTTGCATTCACGATTTAAGAGTCTTTCTCTGCACGTTTGTAGGTCTATTTTGAGGACAATGACTCTGAACATAATTTCAAAAATTGTAATTATTATAGGATTTCTGGAATTGTTTATAAGATTTACCTATTGGGTGGTGTAGATATCATATCTAGGAGTTTGAATTCTTCCACAGTTTTAGGATAACTTGTCAAAATCCATCCTCTCTTAAGACATTCAGACCCAAGTACATACCGCTGGAAATAATGACAATGCAAATACGATGCCAAATCAAATTTAATGTTTTTTAGCGAACTATAATCACACCTCAATAATTTGTATTCGTGCTTCTGATTTTACTTTCTGTGCGCATCTGTGATCGCACATTCGCAGCATTTCATCTAAAGCCGTCTCTCGCAAACATGTTTCTTTCAAGATATTATTGAAATCAACTGTAAAAATATATATATTTTTGTTTGAAATATTATTATTATTAAGAATAAACTTGTCTAATTAAAGAATAATATATTGACAAAAATGATTGCAAAATGTAATATTAGAGATGAATAAATCTTCCTAATAAAATATATGTATAATTTTTAGAAAAAGTATTAAAATATTACTAAGTAATTATATATATATATATGTATATTATACCATGAACGAGATTAAAACTCTCAGATACATGTTTTGCCAAAGAACGATGACCTGATCCTCGAGGACCTATAAGAACAATGCGAAAAAGTGATGGGGCTCCATAGTGTTTTCTAATTTTCATTAATGTCGCGCATTCTTTACCCAGCTCTTGAATCGTCTTATTACCAGCTTGAACCTCCTAAAGAAAATTGTTTTCATGATTTCATAACAAGCTAACAACATTTACCATAGAATCAATCAACGAGTATTTATAATAATTATAGAATAAAAATTTATTTTGCTAAAATACATATATTATGTAGAATATTAATATATGAACAACATATATATTAATTTTATAATTATATTACTATAAACGAATATAAATCAAAGATTGATAACTAACAATTAAAAGATTAGCATAAGCGTCACGTAGACCTCGAAGATTTTTCTTATAATCGCATTGTCTTATATCTTCTACAAATAAACATTTAGAAAAAAATGAATTAGATGAAGTTAAAATTCTATATCATAAAGATTATATTTTATAATTATGTTAATATATAAAATATATGGAAAAAATATTATTAATATAATATCATTAATCTAAGAATGTTATAATTTATGTTTACAGAATGAACGTGTTTTGCAAAGATGAAGATGGATATGAATGGACTTAAAAGGAGAGATTATATATAATAATATTGTAAGTATACTTTTTTCTTGAATCTTATCTTCTATACGGGATAATATAATTTGTATCACGTGTGTTGGTATTATGCCGACATACTGCATTGCACGTGCTTCCTTTTTATTTCTTGGTATATCTGTACAGCAAATTATTTATTTACCCAAAAGAGAAAAAAGAAAATTAGTTATCCTTTTCTTGTAATATTAGTTATAATATATTGCAATATATATATTATATTGCAATAACGTTGCAATTTTTCATAATAACCCAAGGTTCACTTTATTAAATGCAATAAAATTTACGTAAGCAAAATTACCAACTAATATCCATCCAGATTCATGAAGTATTCCTGACATTAACATTTTCTTCATTCTGTTTGCGATCTCATTAGCATCATAGCAGCGGCATATATTCTAAAAAACACGTATTTATGTATAATAAACATTTGATGTACAATCAAAAATAAGGAAATTCATGCAACTTTTTAGTCTGAAACATCTTATGAGAAATAAATAATATGGTAAATAATATGGTAATATCATACTCCAATAGGAGATGAAGCATAAAGATCTTCTAAGGTAATAGGACAAATCCCAGTTTCCTTTTGAAGAATTTTTGCAAGAGTCATTTTATCTGTACCAACAGAGAAGAAAATCTGTTTTATTCATTTTAGAAATAATATGTAGATACAAATATTGAAAATCTTCTTAAAACAAAAATTTTGGTTTATTACATTTTATAAATGTAATTATTACTAAATACTCGAAGATATAGAAAATAATGAAGATATATTAAAAGAAAATATTTTGATATTTGTAACTATAATTACATATTATCATAATTATGATTATTATTACTGCTTTATAACTATAATTATAAAATGTAATTGTAGCCATATAAATATCATAAATTTTTCTCTTAATGCAGATTTTCATGTTATATTTAAGAATATATCCTTACAATTAGTTATGTTGACTATACTATAACGTATTACCGAAATCTGGAGGAGCTATAAGAATAACTCTAGAAATATCTCGTTTTCGTATAATATGCTGGACACTTTGTTTTATAAATACTATTGGGTCATCTGGCTGCTGGATCAGTAATTGCGTCGCTAATTCCTATGAATTTTTTTATATTATAATACAATGCAATAAACAATATGATTTAATAGAATGAGATACATCCTAATATAATCTAAAATGCATACAAAATGTAATACAATGTGTTATAATATAACAAATAATCAAATCGATAAAAAATATTTAAGTGGAGTAAGATGACCTTATTTTATTACATAAAAGAATTCATATAATCTGTGTTTTTCCATGTATGGTACAAAATCCGGCGGAATAATTGATAACTCTCTTGTCGCTTCTTCAAAATTGCTCATATTTTATAAATTTGATGGTTAATTAATAATAAAAAGATATTAACATATATTTGATATATTTAATTAAATTCAAGCTATACGCGACTTTCAGTTTTCGAGAATTATTCGCTTTTTTTTTATTCATATACAGAGCATGTTGGAATACAGAGTAATGCAAATTGATCATATTCAGAGACGAATTATAATTTTCGAAGTAAATTAAAATGCAAAAACAACAGTTTCAGATATAAATTAAATTGAGATTACTGAACGATCGAATTGTAATCTATTATTTTTGAGAAACGCAAAATAATAAGAATTAAAATTGTATGTATTTTTTTATAAAAATCAGATAACTATATTTACAACAATAATATGTATATATCGGAAATAATTATAAAATATATAAATATAATTTTTCGAAAATCTATGTGTAATTCAATATTAAAATTGAAATTTGTTATATTTATTAAAATTTATTAATAATTTAATATTAATATTTACATTACATATTTACATTAAAACTCGTTATTTTACTGCATATTATCTTTTTTATTAATATTATATTATACATATATTATATACATATATGTACATAAAAAATACAATATGCATGTTACAGTTCTTTGAGTAAAATTGTTATATTCCAAAGAATTTTTTAGATTTTTGTTCTGTAATTTTGCTAGCCTTCTTTTGCAAATTATAATTATTATTTTTATAATATTTTTATAATATAATTGTTTCAGAATATAATAGAACAGAATAAAACCAACCAATGTACTCAGAACAAATCGAAAATCATGGATATATTACCCACCGTGGAAATTATCCGTAGCTACATAGTTTTGTATATGGAGGCGCCACTAAACGGATTCCATCTGCTTCAAATCGTACAAACTTGACGGTTGATACTTGACTGTTTTTTAGAGAGGATATTTAATCGAAATCTCTCGGGATAAGGCAGCTTGGGTTTCACATGTTTAGCTTATATTTAGTATTTTGAGAATTAATCTCTCTTAAACTATCACAAAGCACGTAAAAGCTTACTTCTAAAGTAATATTCATGTGATCTGTTCAAAATGAGTAAGAATATATTGTACTTGTTCGAAGTGAAAATCAATGTGTATTATTTTCCTTTTTTAATGAAACTATTCACGTTCAAAATTCTATGAAAAAAAGACAGAAGAAAGTATATCTAAAAAATGTATATCTACGTGGATAAAATAATGTCTTTCTTCTATTTCTAAATTATGGAGTAGCATTAGTTATCATAACCTAATATTCTGTATAGTGAATAAGGATTGTTTATTAGGTAGAAAAAGAGGATCCCAGAGCAGTCGCAACATGAGAGAGAGTAGCGAAGATATGTTTTTATCCCAAGACTATCCTGGCCCGAGCAGCCAAGCCAGCCAGACTAGTCAGGCCAGTGTATCATCACGACATACTAGAAGTTCAATCATCAAGGATTCACAGATTATGAGTTCGCAGGATATGGAGACACAAAAAGAAATGCAACTAATCAGTAGTATAATAAGATACCTTTTCATGGCAGATCGCAACAAGCTACCTATACAGAAATCACACATTATCAAACATGTACTGGATGGAAATGGCAAAGTATTTCGTTCTATTATAGAGAGTGTACATAAACAACTGTCTGAGGTATATTTATTTACTTTATGAATACTACCTATTTTTAAAATGATAATGGTTTATATATTAATTGCTCTTACAAAGCAAACTATTTAAAAAATAGAATTGTATATAAGATTAAAAATTTCACATAAATTATGATATTTGAAAGGTATTTGGATACAGCTTAGTAGAAGTTGAAGGTAATAAATATATATTGGTGAATAAAATAGAAAATGATCTTCCACATCTCATCTTCAATGATAATCATAAACTGGTGCTGTTATATCTTGTACTTGTTCATATTTTTATGTATGGTGAATCATGCAAAGAAGGTAATTTTTGCTTTTTGATAATTTACATGTTGTCTAATACATACCTGATATATTGATGATTTGTGATGTAAATAATAAATTGAATTTTTGAGAAATTATTTAATAAGCTAATGTTGAAAATAAATAAAGTATTTTTATAGAAATACTGTGGGATTTTCTTCAAAATCTGGGTATTATAACTGATGATAATTTTCAACATGAATATTTTGGCGACATCAAACAACTAGTAACAGTAGTAAAAATCAATATAATAAATCAACTATTACAATTTATGTAATCATTGTAGTTAATTTTTAAACGATATTTATTCATATATAGGATTTTGTAAATCAGAGATATCTTGAGAAAGTAATAATAAATAAGAATGATCCAACGGATTTTGAGTTTACGTGGGGCTCTCGTGCGAAAAATGAGTTCACTTATCGTTCGGCTTTGCAATTTGTAGCAGATGTAAGTACAAAAATATGTAATATATTTAATAAAAGAGATAATAAAATAATTAACATGTGTATAACATGTGTATAACATTATATATTAAATATATATTTTTATTAATATTATATATAAGCATTATTTAAAAAGTTCTTATGGTTCATCATTTTTATTTTATTTAAAAATTTTTTTAATTAAAATTTAAAGAAATTTTAATATTCGATAGAATTTTGTTTTGTTCTATTATAAACAAAATATAATCACACATGTAATATGTGTTATATGTTTATGAATAACAAATATTTGAATTGCAGATATATGACTGTCCTATAAAGAAATGGAAATTGCAATACAAAGCTGTACAGATTCAGGACGAAGAAAAAAACGTGAAAGGAAAAACATAATTTATCTACGTTTTCGACATGTTACAAAAAAGAAAGAAGAAAAAACTTAAAAGTACAGATATTGTTTTTCTGTTTTATAATACAAAAAATTAAAAAAGCTTTTTTTCTATATCAAAAAATATATCTTTAAAAAGGTATTATAAAAGTATTTAAATATAAATAATTTAATAAAAAAGTTTAATTTTTTTTTCTCTATAATTCTCTGTGCGCGAGCGCGCGCGTGTGCGTGTGTGTGTGTGTGTGTGTGTGTGTGCGTGTGTGTGTGTGTGTGGGTG